>OIZL01000108.1_pt1 | contig 73107 bp, 71 predicted proteins | sample 1588541 | NCBI WGS metagenome assembly OIZL01 (sample SAMN03283285) | human gut metagenome | biome: human-associated habitat; material: feces | host: Homo sapiens | place: Peru | collected 2012 | reverse complement strand
ACACCCGTGCAATCTTGTTGGGGAATTGCCCCAAACCCCTGAACGATTTCAGAGAGATCGGCTGCGCTCCTACGGAGCTGAACATCAATCTATCTTCGGAAAGAAAGTGAGTCAGGGATTTGGGGGTTCACGGCGTTCAGGCAAATCTGGTTTTGACGCATATCCGTCGATTGCCATTTTGCGAAGGTAAGCGCTCATATTCTCTATCCCAAGCTGCGCCATCCTCGCCTTTATCAAGACGAGTTCTCTTTCGTCTACGAAAAATTTGACCTGTATCGGTCGCTTGCGATTCCTGTTGTCTGGCATTATTCTACCTCTCTGCGTATCAGTATTCCTTTCATAAGCTCCGAATCATTATGGAAATCGCAGACGGTTTTCATTTCATCTTCCGTACAGCCGATCAGCAGCTTGATCTCGGAATCCCTTTTTAGCAGATCAACAGTGCAAATGATAGCATTGACATTGAAAGAAGATAGAGAGCCTTTCCAAACGTCTATGCCATCGCCATCCATAGATGTGGTATTTTCAATATAGCCGTAATCCACGTCATACCGGATATGCGGAAACCGGGGATGCGTGCTGCCTTTCGGCCTGTCAATTACAATTTTCCCAGAAGATACAAGCGTATCGATCGCACTCCAAAAATCATGATCGTATTTCATATCCTCACCGTTTTGCTATTTCAAAACATACTTCCATGCACTGCTTTCTTGATAGTAGAAAAACTCGCTCAGATTTTCTTCTTTGAAAACCCGTAGCATATCACGCATATCCAAAGACAACTTGAGATTAGGCAGATTGGCAATATCTTCCCACCAAACCCGACCTTCGGAGCTGGAATGTAATTCGCCATCAAAACAAGTTGTCTTATAAAGCAGCACAACAAACCTGCACTGATTTTCACACCAGTCTTTGATACCGCAGAGCTGGGGAGAACGGATATGCAGTCCAGTTTCCTCCTGCACCTCACGAATCACGGCATCCGTAAAGGATTCTCCCGGCTCTATATGACCTCCGGGGAAGGTGATGCCCGGCCAGTCCCGTTTTTTCCGGTCGATCACGACAACTCGGCTGCCATCACAGATCATGCACATATTTGTAAATTCAACCGTTTCGGTTCTTGCCATTATGTTAAAACTCCTTCATCAAAAAAGTAAAACGGATTTACAATGCTCTCCACACCAAAAACTTTTGTAGCCATTCGATACATTGCCTTAGCGTGAATGCGGTCATGCCAAATAAAACGGCGCAGGACTTTACGCAGTGACCAATCCTCGCCATAGCTGCCTTTTCTGACGGTATTTTGCAGAAAATCAGGGTTAGATTCAAGCGATTCAAATCCCCGCTTGCGGCATTCGTATATGTTGCCGTCATGATCGGCATCCACAGCAATCTCCGCAAAATAATATGTATTCACATTCTTTGTATGCTCGTACATTTCATTTGCCGTGCGGGGAACTTGTCCGTAAAAGGTCTTGCGTTCGGGAGCAGCCGTTGCATTCTTATCGGGAACAGAATCATACAAGGCAAGAAAATCCTGCGCTGATTTCAGCGCAAGTGCCTTTAACTTTTTATATTCTTCTGCTGTCAGCGGTGCTTTTTCACTTTCAAAAAGCACATCAGAGTCCGCGTCGCAGATCGCAAGCTCGGAAACCTTTTCTTCGATGATGGCGATATCCATGCTTGTTACTGCTTTTTTGCCGCACCATTTGAGATAAGAGCATATTTCTGCTTGCATTTTCCGGACAGCGGCTTCCAATGTTTCTCCGCGGGTGTATGCACCTACAAAATCCACCGCATAAAGCAAGGTGTCTCTGCCGTTATGCTCCCATACACAGTTGATCGTCATATGGTATCTCTCCAATCGTCTGCTCCATGATAATAATTGAGCCTGATCTAAAGGCTGATATTCCGTGACCATTTCGAGATGCACCTTGAATCGCCATTCAAAACGATGACGGCGTACGTCAGCAGGTCATTGTAGATCAGATCGTCAAGCGTGTCCACTCGTTCGTGCGTATACACAGTATAACACAGCAATCATTCTATTTTCAATAGGCGCGACGGAAGTTATCGCCATTTAGCAATATTATTTTGTGCTAAAATCTGATTTTTCGATTCTTACAGTGTCGAACATACTCTGCATCGAAATACCCGCCTATCGACTTTGCGGTTTTGTGGGGTGTTTTGCACAATCGTAAATATACGCACTCCCCAGCGAACGGTATCCGCTATGCAGCGATTCGCTGTTTCACAAAAGAACCGCACAGAGGCGATAACTATTTCACCCTTTTCGTTATCCTTGCTTTACAGCGCAAAAAACAGGTGATTCTCAACCCTTAGATGTAAAAACAGGCGGCATCCAACCGAAGTTGAATGTCGCCTGTTTTGTCCAATCCTGTCTGACAGATGCCGATTTCGTAATTTTCTCAAATTACTGTCTTATCGGCACACGGCATAAGCGCCGCTTTTTTGACCGTGCATATTTTTACTGAAATTTAATCTTCGAGCTGTTTACCCATGAAGTACGCGGCCGTTTCGCATGCCTTGAGCTCCGCCCTTCCCATTGCTGCATTTTCATCGCGGCTAAGAAGCATTACGGCGCCCACGGCGTCCCCCGAGGCAAGTATAGGCACTATTGTTTGGGCCGTATATTGTGAACCGTCGCGTTCGTCAGAAACCACGGCGACAGATGTGGCGTTCTGCTGCGATGAAACCTTTTCTCTGTTCTTCATGAGGGTATCTATCGTTGCGTTTACGCTCTTATCCATGAGGTCGCGTTTGCCTGCGCCCGAAGCGGCGATAACTACGTCTTTGTCACATATGACAGCCGTATGCCCATAAGCGAGATGGAGCGCGTCTGCGTATTCTTTTGCGAAATCGCCAAGCTCGTTTATTGGCGAATATTTCTTCAGAATTATCTCGCCCTCCTTGTCCGTGAATATTTCAAGCGGGTCGCCTTCACGAATGCGGAGCGTGCGCCGTATTTCCTTTGGTATGACGACACGGCCCAATTCGTCGATGCGCCTGACTATGCCTGTTGCTTTCATGCAAATATCTCCTCCCGAGCTAAATTGTAGTTTTCGGTCATAGTGTTTGCATGATGTGGGAATTTATGCACGCTATGCGGCGAAACGGCGTCAGGACACGCCCGTCATATTTTTGCAAAAGCAATATATACATAAAGCATAAGCGGACAGGAGGTTTGAGTATGGAATACAGACGCAGAGCATCGCGAAGAAGGCGTAAAACGGACGGAGCCTCATCGGGCGGCGGGGCTGTCATTGCAATAATCATCGTAATAGCGATGGTTTATTTTGTGGCCACTTCAAACGTAGGCACATGGATAGCACAGAACGTTTTTGCGCCGCTGTTTGGGGACGGCTCAGGCGATGTGATAAACAAAAGGGGCGATAATGACGCAGAAGCGGACGCAACAAATTCGCCCGGCGATGTGAGCGCGGTGGGACATGCGACAACGCGGGAGGTGTCCGTGCCCGCGCTTGAGTGCTATATGATACAGTTTGGCGTATTCAAGTCGCGGGACAACGCTGCGGCGCAGGCCGAAAAAATTACGTCGCAGGGGGCAGCCGGCTATATATACGAGGACGGGGAACGGTTCAGGGTGCTTGCCTCGGGCTATGGCAGCGAATCCGGCGCGAAGAGCGTAAAGGAAAGGCTGGTATCGCAGGGGTACGAATGTACGGTATTTAAGCTCGAGGTGCAGGGCGTAAGCTTCAGGGTCACCGCGGATGAGACGTTGATCGACGACGTTGAAGGCGTGTTCGACACCATTAATGCGGTGAAAAACTCGCTCGAGGAGGATGTTGTGAAGTTCGACACGGACAGGCCGGCGCTTGAAAAGCAGCGTGAATCAATAAAGAATATGATGGACGATATATTCGGCGCTGCGGCGAAGCTGAAAGACAGAGGCGGCGATAATGAGGTAATTGCGGCGATGGTGGACTGCTGCGGCGAGTTTTATGAGAGTCTGAACGAATTGTTTATGCTAAATACCGAAAGCTTTATAGATTTTTCGTCAAAAATGAAGTATACTCAGATTAAGCTTACATGCGAATACGCAAGGCTTATGGAGGCGCTTGCTTCTATGAGCTGAAGAAGGAGGGATGCCGTATGAAACTCGGCGATGTTGCCAAGATACTTGACGCGTGCGTCATATGCGGAAAGGACATGCTTGATTTTGAGGTGGATTCCGCTTTTGGCGCAGATCTTATGAGCGATGTGCTTGCTTTTGTGAAGCCGACAACGCTTGTGCTTACGGGCATGATGAATCCGCACGTCATACGCACGGCCGAAATGCTCGACGTACACTGCATAGTGTGTGTGCGCGGCAAACAGCCGACGCAGGAGATGCTTGACGAGGCCGAGAAAATAGGCGTTGCGCTCCTTTCTACGGAAAAAACGCTGTACACATGCTGCGGGCTGCTTTACGCGGCGGGTCTGAGAGGATGCGAAAGAAAAGAGGTCCACGATGGTTCTGTATAGAGAGGTGTTTCCCGTAGAGCGGGGAGATTTTGCTTCTGCGGGCAGCGCATCGAGCAAAATAAAGCGAACGCTTAAAAAGATGGGCGTTGACCCTTCTATTATACGCGAGGTCTCAATATGCTCATATGAGCTTGAGCTGAACCTCGTGATACATTCGCTCGGGGGCGAGCTTGTGCTCGAACTTACGGAGCGCGGATTAACGCTTATAAGTTCCGACAGAGGGCCGGGCATAGCCGACTTGGAGCTTGTGATGAAGGAGGGCTATTCGACCGCGCCCGAGAGCGTCAGAGCGATGGGGTTCGGCGCGGGCATGGGGCTCCCGAACGTAAAACGTCACAGCCAGATTTTTTCACTCGAGTCTGAGATTGGAAAAGGAACCAAAATCAGAAGCGAGTATTCTTTTTAATATGCCTAAGACGGAAAGGAGAGCACGATGTATAGGCATTCCGTTAGGATAGACAAAAGAAAATGCGTCGGCTGCACCAACTGTATAAAGAATTGCCCGACAGAAACGATAAGGGTGCAAAACGGCAAGGCATATATGATAGATGAGCGCTGCATAGATTGCGGAATGTGTCTGTCGTCATGCCCGCATAACGCAATGGTGGCCGTCACGACGCCGCTGTCGGTTCTTGGCGCGTTCAAATACAATATAGTGGTTCCGTCGACGACGCTTTATTCACAGTTTCAAGGCGTTACAGACATACGCGACATATATGCGGGGCTTTACGCGATGGGCTTTGACGCGATATACGAGGAGGCTAAGGCGACGGAGATACTTGCCGAAGCCATGGCGAAGCACATTCGAAGCTCTGAGGCGGTGCCGCCTCTCATATCGAGCTCATGCCCGGTAATACCGCGCCTTGTGACGTCGCTATACCCGAATTTGATTGACAATCTTGCGCCTTTCATACCGTCAAATGAGATAGCTGCGAGGGTAGCAAAGGAGGAGTTTTGTGAGACGATGAATGTGCCGCGCGACGAAGTAGGCGTGTACTACATATCGCCCTGCGCCGCAGAGATGACGCACATAAAAAGTCCTCTCGGCATAACAAAGTCGGATATAAACGGCGTTTTCGCCGTACGCGACGTGTATCCGCAGCTGATGAAATTCATAGGCAAGGCGGGCGATACGCATATGAACAACATCGCTTTTCGAGCGGGTGCATTCGGCCTGGGTTCGGCCGTTGTTGGCGGACTGAGCGCTGCCGTCGGAACGGAGCATTACCTTGCGGTGGACGGTATTTGTGACGTAATGCAGTGCCTTGACGAGATAGATAATGAACGCCTGCGCGGACTCGTGCTTGTCGAGATGATGGCATGCAAGGGCGGATGCGTCGGCGGGCCGCTCACGTTTGAGAATCAGTTCGTTGCCAAGAACAGGAACAGGCGCATACAGTATTCACAGCCGCGTCTTGATCTCGATGGCGATGAGCATGTTCGCAAGTACGTCAATTCGGATATGATTCTCTACGACGTGCCGTTTGAGCCGAGGAACATACTAAAGCTGAGCGACGACGTTGTAGAGGCGATGCGTATGATGGACAGGCTGGAGGAAATAAACAGGCGGCTGCCCGGGCTTGACTGCGGCTCATGCGGTTCACCGACTTGCCGAACGCTTGCGGAGGATATCGTAAAAGGGCAGGCGGTCGAGATGGACTGCATATTTAAGCTCAGGGATAAGGTAAGGCAGATGGCGCAGGAGATGGTTGATCTTGCGAGCGCTCAAAAGCGCGGATAATGCGAATAGATGTAAAAAGGAGAATTGACATGAAAGTAAAAGAGCTTTGCGGACTTGTCGGAGGAACGATACTTACGCGCTCGGGAGGCGAAAACGAAATAGAATGCGGGTGCGTGTGCGACCTTTTGAGCTGGGTAATGGCGAAGGGAGAGCCGAATTGCGCGTGGGTTACGGTGCAGACGCATATGAACGTGATAGCTGTTGCGTCGCTTCATGACATGGCGTGCGTGATATGCCCGGAGGGAATGAAGCCCGACGGCGACGTGCTCGATAAGGCTGATGAGGAGGGAATAGCGGTGATTTCATCGCCGTATACGGCGTACAAGGTTTGCTGTATCATGAGCGCAGGCGGTATCAAGCCCGAAAGGGAGTGAGTCGATGAAAATCGCGGTCGACCTCCATATACATTCGTGTGTGTCGCCGTGCGCCGATATGGATATGACGCCGAACAATCTTGTAACCATGGCATATCTGAAGGGGCTTGACGCGATTGCCGTTTCAGACCATAATACAGCAAAAAATCTGCCGGCCTGCAAGGCGGTCGCCGACGCGCGGGGGATATTGCTTGTGCCTGCGATAGAGGTGGAGAGCCGCGAGGAGGTACATGTGCTTTGCTACTTTACATCGGTCGAGGCTGCCGTTGCGATGGGCGACTATGTGTATGATTTTTTGCCGGATATCGAAAACGTGCCTGCGATGTTTGGCGAGCAGACGGCTATGAACGACGACGACGAGCCTATATATACGGAACGGAAGCTCCTGATACAGGCAACGGAGCTTACGATAGACGAAATAGCTTTGAAATGCCGAGCGCTTGGAGGGGTTCCGGTGCCCGCGCATATAAACAGGACGTCCAATTCGCTCATAGCGTGCCTTGGCTTCATACCTGACGAGCCCGAATTTACGTCGGTAGAGGTATATAGAAGCCTGCCTGTGAAAACGAATGTCGACACGTATCATGTGATATACTCGTCCGACGCGCACAGGCTCGAGGACATATTCGAACGCGATAATTTCATAGGCGTTGAAGAAAAAAGCGTGGAGGGCATAGTTCGTTATTTGGCGGCGAAAAAATAATAATGTTACACAAAGTTTGGTTTTCAAACGCCAGTTTTAGGATATAATGTATCTGAACATGTGAAACGAACTGTTTTACGGATGAAGCACTAAGGAGGATAAATTATGAAAAGGTTCACAACGAAGCAGCTCATCGTTGCGGCGGTATTTTTTGCGGCAATAATACTCGCAACATGCCTTTTAAGGTTTGATATTCCAAAAAGCTCTGACGGCGGACCGCTCCTCAGACATACGGGAAAGGAAGCGAATTGCTTTATCAGCTTCGGAGACTGCGTGATATATATAGCCGCGCTCGCTGTTGGCAACCCGCTTGCTATAATAGCGGCGGCTGTTGGAAGCGCACTTGCGGACATTTTTGTGGGCAGCGCCGTTTATGCCATACCGAGCCTCATAATCAAGGGAGCCATGGCGTATCTGGCGGGGCGTATGCTTAAAAACGAGCGCGATTGGCTGTCCATAATAAAGCTGTGTCTTTATTGTTCGCTCATAATGATAGGCGGCTATTTCCTGTTCGATCTCATAATAATGAACGACTACAGCGTAGCGGCGCTCTGCCTGCCCACTAACGTTTTGCAGGCGATAATGAACGCTGCGATAGCCATCCCCGTATTAAAAGTTTTGTCCGGGACATACTTTAAGCAAAACAATACCATTCAAGGATGAGTGATAAATGAAGCTTACTGTGTTGGGCAAATACGGACCGTTTCCTGCGCCAATGGGCGCATGTTCGGGCTATCTTGTCGAAAGCGGCAGCGCTTCGCTTGTGCTCGACCTCGGGAGCGGCACGCTCGGGCGGCTGCGCTCTATAAAGCCCGACATTGCAGTTGATGCGATAATACTGACGCATCTTCACAGCGACCATATGTCCGACATGCTTGTGCTTCGCTATGCGCTCGAGCAGCTTAAGGCACGCGGCATAGATGTACCCATGCCGCTGTCTGTCGTTTCACCGTCTGAGCCGCAAAACGAATTCAGGCAGCTCAGCGCGTCGGGCGTCTATAATATGTTGGCCGCAGCCGACGGCATGAAACTCAAACTCAATGATATGAGCATTATGCTCCACAGAATGACGCATCCGGCCGTGTCATATGCGGTAAGCATCCAATGCGGCGCCAAGCGCCTCGTTTATACAGGCGACACGGGCTATAATATGATGCTCGATAAAGTGTGCGAAGGCGCGGATCTGCTGCTTGCCGACACTTGCTTTCTCAGCGCTGACAAGACGGTCGAGAACGCGCCGCATATGACGGCGCGCGAGGTTGGGGCGCTTGCAAAGCGCTGCCGCGTTAAAAAGCTGCTGTGTACTCATATTTGGGCCGGAGGCTACGACGAAAGGACGATACTCGATGAAGTGCGGGAGGATTTTCCGAGGGCCGCCATTGCCGAGGAAATGAAAACATATACGGTGTAGGGCTTAAAGCGTAAAAACAGCTTTGACTTATGTCGATAGAACCTCTTTTACGTTTGAGCCGAGCGCGTTTAATCTTTTGAAGAAGCATTTATCGGTATAACAAAAAGCCGCTGCGCGCGCAGCGGCTCGCTTTTTCTTTGGTCACTCGACAGTCACCGATTTCGCCAAATTTCTCGGCTTATCTATGTCGCAGCCCTTCAGCGACGCCACATAATACGCGAAAAGCTGAAGAGGTATTATTGTGAGCGACGGCATTGTCAGCTGTTCCCATTCGGGCATATAAATCACATGATCTGCCGCCTCCGCAACGGCTGTATCGCCGCAGCGGGCAAGCGCTATTACGACCGCGCCGCGCGCCTTTACCTCGCGTATGTTGGATATCATTTTGTCGCGCAGCGGGGCGTATGTGCAGAGCGCTATTACGAGCGTTCCGTCCTCTATTAGCGATATGGTGCCATGCTTCAGCTCGCCCGCGGCGTACGCCTCGGAATGGATATAGGATATTTCCTTTAGCTTCAGCGATCCCTCGAGCGCAAGCGCGTAATCGATATTTCGACCGATGAAGAATATGTCTTTAGAATTAAAGTAGAGCGATGCAAGGTACTGAACTTGTTCACGGCTTTCTATCAGCTCACCGACGACTTCGGGAAGCCTCTCTATCTGCTTAATCGCGCTGTCAATATCGGCTTGAGAGGCGCAGGCGCGGACCTGACCGAAATAAAGTGCGGTCAAGTAAAGCACGATGAGCTGCCCCGTGTATGCCTTCGTTGTGGCGACAGCAATCTCCGGACCTGCCCATGTGTAAACGACATCCTCGCTTTCGGAAGCGATTGTGCTGCCGACGACGTTTACGATGGAAATCACGCATGAGCCGCGTTTGCGCGCCTCCTTGAGCGCGTAGAGCGTATCCATGGTTTCGCCCGACTGGCTTATCACTATCGTAAGAGTGCTGCTGTCTACGAACGGGTTGTCATATCTGAATTCGGACGCAAGCTCGACCGTTACGGGGATATTTGCGAATCTCTCTATTATCTGGCGTCCGACCTTGCCGACATGGTATGCCGAGCCGCAGCCTACAATGTATATTTTATTGAAAGAGCGTATATCGTCGTCCGTTATATTCTTGAGTCCCAATTCAACTCGGCCGTTTTTTATCCGCGGGCTTGCAGTCTTTCTGATTACGTCGGGCTGTTCGACTATCTCCTTTATCATGAAGTGCTCGTACCCGCCCTTTTCGGCCGCATTGGCATCCCAAGTGACAAATATGGGCTCTTTTTCGATTCTTTCGCCGTAAGCGTTATAAACGTCTATATTGCTGCGCTCAATTACGGCTATTTCCTGCTCGCACATTCTGAATATACGGCGCGTATGCTTTAATATCGCTGTAACGTCGGATGCGATAAAGTTTTCACCGTCGCCTATACCGACTATGAGCGGGCTGTCTTTGCACACAGCGACAATTTTATCGGGCTCGTCGGCGAACAATATGCCTATTGCGTACGAGCCTTCAAAATGACGCACGGCGTTTCTTACGGCGGAAAGTGAATCGCCCGCATAGAAGAAATCTATCATTTGCGAAATGACTTCGGTATCGGTTTCCGTAACGAAGCTGTAGCCGTGCGAGGTTAAAAATCTTCGAAGCTCGATATAGTTTTCGATGATTCCGTTATGCACTACGGCAATCTTTCCGCTGAGAGACAAATGCGGGTGGGAATTTACATCAGAAGGCTCGCCATGCGTGGCCCATCGCGTATGGCCTATGCCGGTTGTTCCGTTAATGGAAGCCCCGTCGTCGGTTAACCCGCGCAGCACCTTCAGACGGCCCTTCGATTTTTTTACAGTAAGCGCTCCTCCGTGCGCGACAGCTATCCCAGCGGAATCGTATCCCCTGTATTCAAGCTTTTCGAGCGCATCGAGTATGATCGGCGCCGCCTGGCTGCCTCCCACATATCCGACTATTCCGCACATAATCTTTTCCTCTCATTCCGGCAAAAGTCAAGACACTTGCCACTAAAAAATAATTATACTATATATATGTCCGATTGTGAAGCGAAAATAAAAAAATCTATAAAACGGTTCGGAGCGAGCGATGATGATTTATAACAGGCTATTTGCATGAATTGCCTATAGTGGCGGAGAATTCAAAAAACGGCCCGGCCATTATGGCGTCCCGAATACACGATTAAATCGGACAATTATGAGCCGTTTGCATCTGTTCGTTAAATTGGATTAACAAAAAAGGAGTGCAGTTCGAATATAGCCGACTTCGGGCGTCATATAAATCATTAGCGCTTTTATGCGCGGCGGAGGTACATATGCAAAGGCGGCTTATGGCTGATACTTCATCGATGCAGCGGCGGACGCTGCGTATAAGGATGTATGCGGCGATAGCGATATTGCTCCTTGGAGGAGCGCTTGCGCTTCAGACGCTTGTGTTGGAAAACGGCATTTTTTCTCTCTCAAGCATATTGAGTCTGGAGCTTCCGTATATATACGCGGTCGAAAAGAGCAGGACGGACGAGCCCGAACCAACGCCGATGCGCAACGCGGACGAGCTTATTCTTTTTGAACCCGTAGATATCGAGAAGGATGTCGACTCATCCATAAAATTCGAAATACTGTCGGCGCCCGACATAGGCGAAATAGATTTGAAGGGGACGGAGCCGCGGATACTTATATACCACACTCACGCGACGGAGGCCTATACGCCTACCGATAAGTGTAAATACAAGGAATCGACGCGGTGGCGCACGAACGATGAAACGCGCAGCGTTATAGCCGTCGGCGAAGAGCTTGCGCGAATACTTAGGGAAACGTATGGCATAGCTGTGCTGCACGACACTACAAACCATGAGCCGCCAAAGCTTTCGTCTGCATACTCACGTTCCGTGAAAACGATGGAAAAGTACAGGGACGAGCATCCTTCCATAACGATGTATATCGACCTGCACAGGGATGCGTATAACACTGCGGGCGATAAGGTCAACACAGACTATTGCGTTATAAATGGCGAGAGGGTGGCGAGGCTAATGTTCGTCGTCGGCACGGGAAGGGGAGCGACGGGCGCGGGCTTTGGTGAAATGCCCGATTTTGCGGCAAACTATGCGCTTGCAAAGCGTATGACGGAGCTTTTGGCGGAATATGACGAGAAGCTTGTGCGAAAAATAAGAGTAAAAAATGGAAGATATAACCAGCACATATCGAATAAATGCCTGCTTGTGGAGGTAGGCCATAATGCGAATACGCTCGAGGAAGCGCTTGCGGCGATGAAATATTTGGCGGCGGCTATAGCCAAGTGCGCGGGTGAGAACACGGGCGTACTCGGCACAATGAGCCTTGTTCCGTAGGCGGCGCTTTTCGTTTGATGCATTGACGAGAAGGGCGTAAAGCAATAAAATGTATATAAAGATTCGCTTTCTCGGAGGCTTTCGATGAAAAAACGCTTTGAGGGCTTTTCACCCGAAACATATGATTTTCTTATGGAGGTACGCTTTCACCGCGATGACCGCGCGTGGTTCGAGGAGAACAGGAAGCGCTATTATGCATGCGTAAAGGAACCGTTGACACTGCTGGCGGAGGAGCTTGTGCCGACAATGGCGGATATAGATCCGGAATTCAACCTGCGCCTTACGACAGTTGTGTCGCGCATACGCAGGGATACGCGGTTTTCACGCGATAAGTCGCTATACAGAGATCATGCATGGATATGCTTTCGGCATTTGAACACTGCGGTAAGCGAGGGCTTTTGCATTTATTTTGAAATAACGCCTGAAAGCTACGGATACGGTATGGGCATGTATGCGCCCAACACGGACGTCATGAAGAGGATACGAGGCGCGGTAAAAGCGCGGCCCGACGAGTTTTTGGCGCTTGCGGGCAGCAAAGGGCTTGAGAGGTTTACGCTCGAGGGGACAAGCTATGTGCGCGACCGCTTCCTGAACGAACGGGCGGAAATAAGACCGTATCTTAATATGAAAAGCATGAGCTGGTGCTTTTCGAGCGAGCGCCTTAAGGGCACTATGATGCCCGGTTTTAAGGACGAGCTTCTTGACGCTGCCGCGGATATGCGTCCGATGTATACGTTCATAAGCGGCGCAATAAAGACGGTATAGGAATGATGAAAAGGCAGATTGCATTTTTTCTGCTTGCTTGCTCTTTTGCGGCGGCGTTTTTAACGGGCTGCGCCGAAAAGGAACAGGCAAGCGGCACGAGCTTCCATATGGATACGTTCATAAGCCTGCGAGCATACGGCGACGGCGCACGGGCGCTTATCGACGCATGCGAAAAAAGGCTTACGGAGCTTGAGAAATGCCTTTCGGCGACGATAGAGGGGAGCGATGTTTCGCGTCTCAACAGCGCGAACGGCGAGTGGATAAGTCTCGGAGACGACGCGTTTTGCGTGCTAAAGGCAAGCTTGGAGGCGGCCGAGCTTACGGACGGCGCTTTTGATCTAACGGTCGCGGCCGCCATGAAAGCGTGGGACGGTATGAGCGGAGAAACGCTGCCGTCCGAGTATGAACTTGAAAAGATAAGGCCGCTTGTGGACTTCAGGAAAGTTGAGCTTGATGAAGAAAGAAAAATGGCGCACCTTGGCGCAGGGCAGAGTATAGATTTTGGCGCGATAGCAAAGGGCTATGCTGCCGACGAGCTAAATGCGCTCTATAACGAATACGGATGCACCGGCATAATCGACTTGGGCGGCAGCATATACGCCGTGGGCGCGAGAGAAGGTTCCGAGCCATGGCGCATAGCCGTGCAGGATCCGCGCGGCGACGGCTATAAAGAGACGCTTGAACTCGTTTCGTGTGCCGCCGTAACATCAGGAGATTATCAGCGGTTTTTTGAGCGCGACGGCGTAAGGTATCATCACATAATCGACCCGAAAACGCTATGTCCCGCGCGAAGCGGAATAGCCTCCGTAACCGTTATCGGCAAAAACTCAATGCTTGCCGACGCATACGCTACGGCGATGTTCGTGATGGGCGCGGAGAAAGCCGTGGAATTTGCGGAAAAGAACGGCGTGTGCGCGCTGATAATCGAGGACGACGGCACGGAGATATGGGTGAACGGATGAAACCGAAGGCGCTAGACATGGTTATAGCTGCGGCGGCTGCGCTTTTATCGCTTTTATGCCTTATACCTCTTGCCGGCAGGCACGGAGACACCGTGTCTGTGATTTGCGACGGAAAACTAATATACAGTGGCAGTATCTATGAGGATATTACGCTCGAGGTAAACGGCGCAACCGTAGAAATAGGCGGCGGCCATGCATATGTCGCATATTCCGACTGCGCCGACGGAATATGCGTTGATATGGGAGATGCGCGGCCGGGAAGGCCTGTGATATGCGTGCCGAAAAGGCTTGTGGTGAGCGTTGAAGCCGGCGACGATGCGCCCGACGGGGTGACGCGATGAAGAGAGGGACACGGGCAAAAAGACTTGCGGTGATAGGCGTATTGGCCGCGATGGCACTTGCGGTGCAGTATGCCGAAAACCTGCTGCCGCCGATAGCGCCCGGGATACCCGTAAAGCTTGGCGCGGCAAACGTGTTTACGCTTACGGCCATGATGTGCTTTTCAATATGGGACGGACTGGCCGTTTCCGCTGTACGCTGCACTGTTGGAACACTTTTGTTAGGCGGCTCTCCGATGGCATTGGCATACAGTGCGGCGGGCTGCGCGATGTCCTGGGCAGTGACGGCGCTTTTGATGAAACCCATGAAACGCGGCATGGTTACGCCCATAGGCGTCAGCGTCGCGGGCGCTTTTTGCTTTAACGTGGGGCAAATGGCCATTGGTATGGTATTGGTCGGTAAACAGGTGCTTGCGTATTCTCCGCTGATGGGCCTTTTGAGCATACCTACGGGGGCGTGCGTCGGGCTTGCCGCATGGATAATAAAGAGACGCCTGTTTGATAGGAGGAAAAATGCTTCTCTATGAAATAACAAGGCAATATAAAACGCTGTCTGTAATAGGAATGTGCAAAAACGCGGGAAAAACGACGGCGATGAACGCGCTTATCCGTGAAAACGGCAAGCATGGCGGAACGCTCGGACTGACGTCCATAGGCAGGGATGGGGAGAGCGTAGACGTCGTCACGAAGACGCACAAGCCGGGAATCTATGTGCTCAGGGGAACGGTCATAGCAACCGCGTCTGCGATGCTTCGGCTCGGAGACACAACCAATCGGATACTTGACACGACGGGCATAAGTACGCCGCTCGGCGAGGTGGTGATGGTGCGGACGGAAAGCGACGGCAGCGTGCAGCTTGCGGGGCCGTCGATTACGAGCCAGCTTAGGGCACTGAACGCTGCATTTTTTGAACACGGCTGCGAAAGGGTGTATATTGACGGGGCGCTGAGCCGAAAATCGCTTTGCGCGCCCGCCGTCAGCGACGCTACGGTGCTTTGCACGGGTGCATCGTATTCGCCGGACATAGACGAGGTGGTCGCGGATACGAGCTTTGCATGCACGCTTCTGTCGTTAAGCAAAACCGAGATATGGGGCGACGAGTATAAGGAACGAATGACGGTTTGCGACGTAAACGGAGAAATAACGGCGGCGAGCGGGCAAGAAACAATATTGGAGGCGGTGTCGGACAGACGCCGCGCAAGGGCGAAGGGGCTGCTCCTGCGCGGCGCGGTGACAGATATGCGCGTGAATCCGCTTGTTTCGAGCGGGGCGGATATTAAAGGACTGAGGATTACGGCGGAGGACGGCAGCAAGCTTTTGATATCGCGCGGCGTATATGAAAAGCTTTTAATGCGCGGCGCGAAATTCGACGTGCTCGAGACGACGAAGCTCTGCGCCGTTACGGTCAACCCGATAAGCGCGTACGGAAACGATTTTGACAAGCGCGAGCTCTTCGATAAAATGAGCGCTGCCGTGAATGTCAGCGTGATAAATGTCATGGAGGCCGAAAAATGATAGATATCGATTTTGAAAGCAAGGCGAGCATCGGATTCCGCTTCGTTTTTGACATGATGGAGGCAGATTCGCCGTATGGGGCGGAGTATATAAAGAAACCACCTGTTTACGACGAGGCGTCCGCCGACGAGCTTGAGACGGAGCTCAACAATGTGGAGCGAGCGATTGCGACTTTTGCTGATTTCAAGCATGATTATTCGCTTATTGAACGAACGATGATGACCATGAAGGATATACGAAAGACGCTGTCTCGCATGAGGAATGCGTCGCTTGACAACGTGGAGCTTTTCGAGCTCAAACGCTTTCTGCTCCAGCTTGAACGGATAGCACCCGCCTATGCGCGCCTCAACGAAGCGGCTCGGTTTAGCGGCATAGAGATAGCGGCCGATACGGAGGCGCTCGATATTCTCGATTGCGATGGAACGCGCACGGCAACGTTCATGATAAGCGACAGGATGTCAGACGCGCTTAAACGGATAAGAGACGAAAAACGAGGCATCGAATTAAAAATACGCATGAGCGGCAGCGCCTCCGAAGCGGAGCGCCTAAAGGCCGAAAGGACTGTAATTGCGGCGCGGGAACAGGAAGAGGAGGCGAGAATACGGCGCGAGATAACGACACGGCTCGAGCCGCATGTCAAAACGATTGAAAGATATATAGACGGCATAGGCAGGCTCGATTTCACAATTGCGCGCGCAAGACTTGCAATGCGCTTTAACGCGGCGAAGCCGAGCCTCGGCGGCGAAAGCGTCGAGCTTGTGGGCATGACGAATCCGATGATAGCCGAAGCGCTTGAGTCGAGAGGAAAAAGGTTTATGCCCGTTTCCGTGCGCTTTGAGCGCGGGACGACTGTCATAACGGGCGCAAACATGGGCGGAAAGAGCGTGTCGATGAAAACGGCGGCGTTAAACGTGCTGCTTGCACACTGCGGCATGTATGTGTTTGCAAAGAGCGCGAAAATACCGTATTTTGACGGAATGCATATAGTCGCCGAGGATATGGAGGATTCGCGCAGAGGCCTTTCGAGCTTCGGGGCGGAGATAGTCGAGCTGAGCAAGACGGTAGAGCTTGCGCGCGGCGAGAGGCGGTCGCTGATAATACTTGACGAGCTTGCGCGCGGCACGAATCCCGACGAGGGGGCGCGCATTGTGCAGGGCACTGTCAAAAGCTTATCGCGCTTGAATGCGGTGAGCGTGCTTACGACGCATTATGACGGCGTAGCGCAGTTCGCAACAAAACATTACCGCGTAGTCGGCCTGAAAAACATAGATGAGCGCCTTATGAAAGAAAGGATAGCCGCGCGCGGCGAAAGCGGCGTAAGCGTAATAGAGGACTGCATGGATTACAGGCTCGAGGAGATGGACGGCGAATGTCCCGTGCCGCAGGACGCACTGAAAATATGCGAAATGCTAAGTATAGACGGCGAACTGCTTGACGACATACGAGGTGCGTATTAAAAAAAGAAACGTTTGTTCGAATAAAAACCTTTCTTTTTGCGCAGCAATAGGTTATAATACATATAAATATACATTCATCGGAGATAGCAAATGGCGGCAAAGAAGGGAAGCGGTCGAACATCTGATCGCAAAAAAGCATCGAGCGCACAGGCGCGGGCAAAAAAGGAACGCATGGAACGCGATAAACGCGCCAAGCGCACCGCCGCCGCCGTGTGTCTTATAGCACTCGGCGTATTTTTGGCCGTGGGCATACTTTCAGACGCGACAGGCGTGGTCGGAACGGCCATGCAAAAGGGAATTTTCGGTGTCTTAGGCGTCGGCGGCTACCTGCTGCCGTTTATCGTAATGGCTTTCGGCATAATGCTTGTGCTGCCGATGGGCGAGGACGTGACGGCAAAATCGACGCTCATGGGCCTTCTTTTGCTCGTAACACTGCTGTCGCTGCTCCATCTTATAATAAATCCATGCTATCCGAGCCAGGTAAAGGCGCTCGACTACTATAAGGAAGCGTATTCGCTCGGAGTTTCGCAGCGCACAGGCGGCGGCCTTCTGGGCTCTGTATTAACATATGTGATACTGCTGCTTATAGGCGAAGCGGGTGCGTATGTATTCTTTATCGCTGCGATACTCGTGACACTTATATTGCTCACAAAATTTTCCGTAAAGGACGTAAGCGAGAAACACCGCAGGGACGACAGAATGGAGTCGTACGAGGCAAAGAACGCCACAAAACGGCGGCGCGAAAGCGATTTGATTATAGACGACGCGCTCAAAGCCCGTACGAAAGCGCACGAAGCCGAAAATAAAAATGACATGCCTGCGGACATAACTGTATCCGGAGGCGGCAAACGCAAAAAGGACGACGGCGGGCTTTCACTGCTGCCCGAAAAGGGCGTAATCGCCAAGGGCGCGCACAGTGAGAACAGGTCAGCCGGCAAAAACAGTATAGACGCGCTGCTTGATGAGGCCGTAGCGGCGGCGAAGGAGCAGGAAAAAGCTCCCGATGCGGAAAAGCTGCTCGAGCCGAATGAGAAGGAGCAAAAGACGGCGAAGCTGCGCACGGCGAAGGAATGCGACCCCGTCTTGACGGACAAAAACGCCGAGAAGGCGGTGGAGCGTGTAGAGAATGCGACTGTGTACGGGACGGAATATCCTTCCGCCATGCATGCGGAGTCTGAAGCGCCTGCATATGAAGCGCCCGAAACAGCGGAAGCGGACGACGAGCTTATGATGCAGAGCATACCGCAGGAGGCAATAGATTATCAATTTCCGCCGCTGTCGCTTCTTAAACAGTCTGAGGAAACGTATAACACGGCCGAATCGCCCGCCGAGAAGGGCAAGCTTTTGATAGAAACACTGAAGAGCTTCAATGTCGAGGCGAAGATAGTGAATGTCAGCGTAGGCCCTGTCATAACGCGCTTTGAGATTCAGCCGGACAGGGGCGTAAGGGTGAGCAGGATAACATCGCTTTCGGACGATATAGCGCTCGCGCTCGCCGCGCCGAGGGTCAGGATAGAGGCGCCCATACCGGGAAAATCCGCGATTGGGCTTGAAATACCGAACTCAAATACGAGCATGGTGCGCCTCAGGGACATTGTTGAGTCGGACGAGTTCAGATCGGCGAAATCAGCGATTACTTTCGCGATAGGCAAGGATATAGCAGGATATCCTCTTGTAGCGGACCTTGATAAAATGCCGCACCTTTTGATAGCGGGTCAGACGGGCTCGGGCAAAAGCGTATGCATAAACGACATCATAATAAGCATGGCGTACCATGCAAAGCCAAAGGACGTCCAGATGATACTTATCGACCCGAAGGTGGTCGAAATGAAGATGTTCGCATCGTTGCCGCATCTGATGGTGCCGGTCGTAACGGAGCCAAAGAAAGCCGCAGGAGCGCTGAAATGGGCCGTCCGCGAAATGGAGACGCGCTATGCGAAGATGGCGCAGGCGAACGCGAGGGAAATATCCCGGTATAACGCCCTGCAAGAGGATGAAGGCGAGAAGCTGCCGAAGCTCGTGATAATCATTGATGAGCTGGCAGACCTCATGATGGTTGCCGCGAAGGACGTTGAGGATTCGATATGCCGCATAGCGCAGCTCGGCCGCGCTTCGGGCATTCATCTTATCGTTGCAACGCAAAGCCCGCGCGCAGACATAATCACCGGCCTCATTAAGGCGAACATACCGTCAAGGATAGCGCTGGCCGTTTCATCGGGTCTTGAGTCGCGAATAATAATGGACTCGACCGGCGCGGAAAAGCTTCTTGGCAAGGGCGACATGCTCTTCCATGCGAACGGAGCAAACAAACCCATAAGGGCGCAGGCGGCGTTCGTTTCCGACGAGGAGGTTGAGGCGGTGACGAATTTCTTCAATGAGCTTAACATGGGTACATCGTTCGCTGAAACGTCGCTCGATGAGCTTGTGGCGCAGCAACAGGAGAATGCGCCGACGCACGGCAACGGCAAGCAGGAGGACGAGCTTCTCGGCGAAGCTGTTCGCGTATGCATAGAAACGGGCGTGGCTTCGATTTCGCTGATACAGAGACGTCTGCGCGTCGGCTACGCGCGCGCCGCAAGACTTATAGATATAATGGATCAAAAGAAGATAATAAGCGGCTATGAAGGGAGCAAGCCGCGAAAAATACTTATCACGCAGGAGGAATACGAGCAGATGTTCGGCGCGGGAGGCGAATCGTCCGATGATTGAGAACGTGGGAATGGTATCGCTCGGATGCTCCAAAAACAGAGTAGATTCCGAGGTGCTGCTCGGATACTTGAAAAGTGCGGGATTTAAGCTCGTTCAGGATCCGAAGGCGGCCGATGTGATAATCGTGAATACCTGCGGCTTTATAAACGAAGCAAAGCAGGATTCCATAAACACGGCGCTCGAAATGGCCCAATACAAGGAGACGGGACGCTGCAAGCTGCTCGTGATGACAGGCTGTCTGAGCCAGCGCTACAGGAACGAGCTCAGAGATGAGATGCCCGAGGTGGATATATTTGCGGGCGTGAATGAATACGAAAGGCTTGCGGAGGAGCTTGCGAAGCGCGCAGGCAAATCTCTGTGCGCCCCGACGGGATACGGACGCGTGCTTACAACGCCGAGCTTCAGGGCCTTTTTGCGTATCGCCGACGGATGCGACAATCGCTGCACATACTGCGCCATACCGCTGATACGCGGCGGGAGAAGGAGTGTGCCGATGGAGAAACTGATTGCCGAGGCAAGGGAGCTTGTCTCACGCGGAGTTAAGGAGCTGACGGTTATAGCGCAGGATACGACCGGCTACGGAACGGACATATATGGGAAACCGATGACGGCGGAGCTTTTAACGGAGCTTTCGAAGATAGACGGCATAGAGATGATTTATCTTCTTTACACATATCCTGATACCGTGACGAGGGAGCTTATCGACACTATAGCCGCCAACGAGAAAATCGCAAACTATATAGATATGCCAATACAGCATATCAACGACGCCGTGCTTAAACGGATGAACAGACGCGGCACTCGGGAGCATATCGAGAACACGGTTAAATACATACGCGCGGCGCATCCGGGATTTATACTGCGTTCGACGGCGATAGTTGGTTTTCCGGGCGAGACGGAGGGACAGTTTGAGGAGCTTATGACCTTCTTCCGCGAAAACCCGTTTGACAGGCTTGGAGCGTTCGCGTATTCGCCGGAGGATAATACGCCGGCGGCGGAGTTTGAGAATCAGATAAGCGATGAGGTAAAGCAGGAGCGGCTTAAGCGGCTGTACGAACAGCAGATGGGCATATCGCTTGCGCTGAACAAGGCGCGGCTTGGTAAAGTCGAGCGCGTCGTGGTCGAATATACGCAGGGCGATACCGCATATTGCCGCTCATACGCCGAAGCGCCGGATACCGACGGCTTCATAATCGTACCGAGCGGCGGCGAGCTGCGCGAAGGAGACTATATTGACGTTAGGCTCACACGAGCCATGGAATATGACATTATGGGGGAAAGAGTATGAATCTGCCTAATAAGCTGACAATGCTGCGTATGGTGATGATACCGTTTTTCATTGCGTGCTTCTACATCCCGACAGAGTGCAGGGAACACATTGCCGCGATTATATTTATCCTTGCGTATGCGACCGACGTTATTGATGGCAAATACGCGCGAAAGCACAATTTGGTGACCGATTTCGGCAAGCTTATGGATCCGATAGCCGATAAGCTTCTTACGGCGAGCGCCATTATAATGCTTACGGCGAGCGGGACCGTGCACCCGATAGCGACATTTATCACCATAGGACGCGAATTTGTAATAAGCGGCTTCAGACTTGTTTCGGCCTCGAAGGGCAACGTTATTGCTGCGGGCAAGGTCGGAAAGATAAAGACGGTCATGCAATGCGTAGCAGTTATGCTTATACTCATCGGAATGCCGCTGCAGGGAACATCACCTCTTGCGTTTTTACTGACTGCGGGCCGGGTGGCGCTATGGATATCGGTGGCGCTGTCGATTTGGTCGGCAGTTGAGTACATCGTGAAAAATAAGGGCGCAGTTACGAGCATGTGAGGCGTACGATGAAGGCTGAAATAATTTCCGTCGGAACCGAGCTGCTTATGGGGCAGATACTCGACACGAACGCCAGATTTATTGCGCAAAGACTTGCCGAAGCAGGCGTGGATCATTACTACAGCTCCACCGTCGGAGATAATGAGCAAAGGCTGTTTGACACGGTAAAGCGAGCCGCGGAGCGCTCTGACATAGTGATTATTACGGGCGGCCTTGGCCCGACGGGCGACGACATAACGAAAGAAACTGCCGCAAGAGTTGCGGGGAAAAGGCTGGTGCTTGACGAGAAATCTCTCAGCGCAATGAAGGAGCGCTTTGAGAGGGTGATACACAGGCCCATGAGCGAAAACAACGCAAAACAGGCGATGATGCCCGAGGGCTGCATAATACTCAAGAATAATAACGGCACAGCGCCGGGCTGCATAATCGAGACCGACGGCTGCGCAATAGTGCTCATGCCGGGCCCGCCGAAAGAAATGGAGCCCATGTTCGATGAAAGTGTAATGCCTTATCTTGCGCAAAGGAGCGGATGCACGCTTTATACGCGCGAGCTGCGCGTGTTCGGCATAGGTGAGTCGACCGTTGACGCAATGCTTGCGGATATGATGCAGGCGCAGACAAATCCCACGATTGCCCCGTATGCGCTTTCGGGCGAAATGAAGCTTCGCGTGACGGCGAAATGCGCCGATAAGGCCGAGGGCGAACGCCTTGTAAAGCCGATTGCGGATGAAATAACGTCGCGCCTCGGCGACGCCGTGTACTCGACGGACGGGCTTGAGCTATACGAGGTTTGCGCGGGGCTTATGCGAGAGAATGGTGCTACGCTTGCGGTCGCTGAAAGCTGTACGGGCGGAATGATAGCGTCAATGCTTATAAACGTGCCGGGCAGCTCCGAATGGTTTTTGGAAGGGGCTGTGACCTATTCAAACGAAGCTAAGGCATCGCGTCTCGGCGTAGAGCACGAAACGCTTGAAAAATACGGAGCGGTCAGCGGGGAGACGGCGCGCGAAATGGCGGAGGGCATAAGAAAAACGGCGTGTTCGGATATTGGACTTGCAACGACGGGTATAGCGGGGCCGGGCGGCGGGACACCCGAAAAACCGGTAGGGCTTGTATATATTGCGGCGGCTTCGGACAAAGGCACTGTCGTAGAGAGGCTTGACTTGGGCGGAAGCCGTGAGCGCATACGCAGGAGCGCGGCGCTCAGCGCTCTGATGCTTCTTAAAAAGACGCTTGATGCGGAATGACAAAAGCAATAACGAATGGTATAATTAATTGATACTTGCGAAAGGACGGTAATTGATATGGAGAAAGACAAAGCTTTGGAGGCGGCGCTGGCTCAAATTGAGAAACAGTTTGGAAAGGGCGCTATAATGAAGCTCGGCGATTCCGCGCTTAAGGACGGCATTTCGGTCATACCCACGGGATGCCTGGAGCTTGATTACGCGCTCGGTGTCGGCGGAGTTCCGCGCGGCAGAATTATCGAGATATACGGCCCCGAGTCCTCCGGTAAAACGACGGTTGCGCTCCATATCGTTGCAGAATCCCAAAAGCGCGGCGGCACTGCGGCATTCATCGATGCGGAGCACGCGCTTGATCCCGTATATGCGCGCAATCTGGGAGTAAACGTGGACGAGCTGTTTGTGTCGCAGCCCGATACAGGCGAGCAGGCGCTTGAAATAACGGAAACGCTTGTCAGAAGCGGCGCGGTCGATATAGTTGTTGTCGATTCTGTAGCGGCGCTCGTGCCAAAGGCCGAGATAGAGGGCGACATGGGCGATTCACATGTCGGCCTGCAGGCAAGACTCATGTCGCAGGCTCTGAGGAAACTTGCGGGCGTCATAGGGAAAACGAACACGGTTGTTATATTTATAAACCAGCTCCGTGAAAAAGTCGGCGTAATGTACGGGAACCCCGAGACGACGACAGGCGGGCGGGCGCTGAAGTATTACGCGTCTATAAGGCTCGACGTAAGGAAGGTCGACAGCATCAAGAACGGCAGCGATGTTATAGGCAACAGGACGCGCATAAAGGTGGTCAAGAATAAGGTTGCCCCGCCGTTCAAGACGGCCGAGTTTGACATAGTTTACGGAGAAGGCATATCGAAGGAAGGCTCTCTGCTCGATATTGCGGTAGACAAGAAGGTCATACAGAAGGCGGGAGCATGGTTCTCTTACGGAGACATGCGTATCGCGCAGGGACGCGATAACGCGCGTACGTTTCTTAAAGAAAACCCCGAGCTTTGCGCAGAGATAGAGGCAAAGGTGCGCAAGCTCATAGAGGGCGAGGAGGAAACGGCGGAATAATAAACGGCACAATTATATATAATGTCAATTTACCTTGTGCGCCCCGTGTGTTATTGACATCGGGGCGCTTTGGGTATAAACTTTATCTGTATGTGTGTCATGGTAAGCTATTTTCAGCACGGATACATTTCGGGCGTAAGAATTTCTTAGGCTTGGATTTTATATAGATTTCGGAGGTAAGCATAATTGCAGTGGTATGATGTAGTGATACCCATAGCAACGGGTATCATCACTCTTGTTATAGGTGCGGTGGTCGGCTATAACTACAGGATGAGGATAGCCGAAGCGAAAATCGGCAAGGCCGAGGACGCTGTGCAGAAGCTTCTCGAGGATGCTCAGAAAAAGGCGGAAACGCTTAAGAAAGAGAAAATACTTGAGGCGAAGGAAGAAGTTTACCGCATTAAAAGCGAGAATGAGAAAGAAAACAGGGACAGACGAAACGAACTGCAGCGCTCGGAGCGCAGACTTCAGCAGCGAGAGGAGCTGCTTGACAATAAGTACACAAGCATAGAGCTGCGCGAAGCTTCACTGAACAAAAAGCTTAAAGATGCCGAAGCGATGGAAAGCGAGATTAGGGAGCTCCATGCCAAGGAGCTCAGCGAGCTTGAGCGCATATCGGGCATGACGCGTGACGAGGCAAAGGAAATATTGATAAACAATGTCGTTCGTGAGGCAAGGCATGACGCGGGCGTACTTATAAGGGAGATAGAAGCAAAAACGAAGGAAGAGGCCGATAGACGCGCGAGAAATATCGTTGCGCTTGCGATACAGCGCTGTGCGGGCGACCATGTTACGGAGACGACGGTATCTGTTGTGCCGCTGCCCAATGATGAAATGAAGGGCAGAATAATCGGGCGCGAGGGAAGGAACATCAGGACGCTTGAAACCGCAACGGGAGTTGACCTCATAATCGATGACACGCCCGAAGCCGTTATACTTTCGGGTTTCGATCCGGTAAGACGTGAGGTCGCAAGGATAGCGCTTGAAAAACTCATACTCGACGGAAGAATCCATCCTGCGCGCATTGAGGAAATGGTCGAAAAGGCGCGCAAGGAGGTTGACAATAACATCCGCGAGGCAGGCGAGCAGGCGGTATTCGAGGCCGGCATACACGGGCTCCATCACGAGCTTGTCAAGCTGTTGGGCCGCCTCAGATATCGCACAAGCTATGGACAAAACGTCCTGCGCCATTCGATAGAGGTATCGCACCTTGCCGGAATAATGGCAGCCGAAATAGGCGCGAACGTTACGCTAACAAAGCGGGCGGGCCTGCTTCACGACATAGGCAAGGCGCTTGACCATGAAATCGAAGGATCCCATGCTCAGATAGGCGCTGATGCCGCAAAGAAATATCGTGAAAATAACCAAGTCGTGAACGCCATACTTGCGCACCACGGCGAAGTCGAACCGACAAGCATTGAGGCTGTGCTTGTTCAGGCGGCGGACGCAATTTCGGCGGCACGCCCCGGCGCAAGGCGCGAGACGCTTGAGAATTACATTAAGCGCCTTGAAAAGCTTGAAGAGATTGCGAACTCGTTCGAAGGCGTGGAGAAATCATTTGCGATACAGGCAGGGCGCGAGGTGAGAATACTCGTAAAGCCCGAAAATGTAAATGACGCCGACACCGTTATAATGGCGAAGGATATAGTAAAACGCATCGAGACGGAGCTTGAGTACCCCGGACAGATAAAGGTCAATGTCATCAGGGAAACGCGAGCCGTTGAATTTGCAAAGTAAGATGAAAAGCGAAACGTTATTGAAGCAAGCGGCATGAAGTCGCTTGCTTCGTTTTGATTGACGGCCGATATGTGCATGCGAAGTGAATAATTTTCTTGTCGGTCGAATAGTATTACCTGTAGTATACAAGTGGAGGCGGAAAAATGATTTTTCCCGTTGCGGATGCGCACTGTGACTTTTTATACGGAATGGCGTACGGAGGGTTTGACATGAACCGATGTGCGCAGCGACAAACCACATGCCTTGAGCATCTTGAGAAGGGCAATGTTAAGCTCCAGTTTTTCGCGGTATGGGTTGACAGCAAAAAACATGTTCCGTACGCAAGACAGTGTGTCGAGATGATAGACGCGTATTACAGAATGCTCGATGAGACGCCCGCAATAATTCCTTTGACGCGCGATTTTGATGAAAACGGCGGTAGGATAGCCTCTGTTTTGACGATAGAGGGCGGCGAGGCGATTGAGGGAAGCCTTGCAAATCTGCGCATATTTCATAGACTCGGCGTGAGGGCCATGACTCTGACATGGAACGAGACGAATGCGCTCGCTCAGCCGGCAATGCGAAAGCGTGCAAAAGGGCTGACTGAATTTGGGCGCGATGTGATACGCGAAATGGACAGATTGAATATGGCAATCGACCTTTCGCATTTAAGCGACGCCGGCATAGATGATATACTCGAAATGACGGACAGCGCTGTGTTTGCATCGCACTCGAATGCGCGCGGCGCGTTTAAGCATCCGAGATCGCTGAAGGACGTGCATATAAAAGAGATAGCACGCCGCGGCGGCGTTGTAGGAGTAAATTTTTATCAGCCGCAGCTTACAGACAATGCGCATGCGATAATAGACGATATTGCCGACCAAATTGAATACATTGCAGATTTGGGCGGGATTGACTGCGTTGCAATTGGTTCTGACTTTGACGGAATGGTGCGTTATCCGATAGGACTGGAGAATCCGTCAAAAATGCAGGGACTTCTCGGCGAGCTTTCTTTGCGTGGTTTTGCCGCAGAAGACATACTGAAGATAGCTTACGGCAACCTGAGCAGATATATAAAGGCGTTTATTTAAGCAGAAATCAGGCATACAGCGATGGCAGGCATCATTTATTTGTGCATTGCAAGTCGGCTGATATATAAAAAGGAACACCGCTGCGGCGCTTAGCACCGGGCGGTTGTCGTTTCATGTGCCGCGTTATGAAATCAAGGCTTTTTCGGCCGAGTGGAGGGCTTGCCGCCTCTATAGGCGTCGGCGCATTTTTCATGCAGAAACGCGCGGAAATCCCTTGCACTGCCCTTCGTGAAGCGGCGCTTATCTATCATGAACGCCTTCTTTTCGTCGATGAAGAGGAAAAAATAGCGTCCTGTTTCATACCAACGCTTCACTGCGCGATAATCGGACGACACGGATGACTGCGAATTTCTGACTGAAAAATCGCTTCTGCAAAACGTGAACTCGTTCATGTAGCCTATGTCGAACTTGCCCTTGAGATTGCGCTTGAATTGCGATTTTGCGCGCATCTTTTGTATGAACGGCACAGCGCCTATGAGTGCGCCTGCTAAAAATACCGGAACACAGAGCGTCCATGCACCGCTTTTTACCGCCCAAAGCACGCTTGCGCCGCATAAGATGACGGCGCAAACCGACGAAGCGACCCTCTTAAGCGTTGCACCTCGCGTGTTGAGGGAAATGTAGAACCAGTTAAGCTCGAACATCGTGTCAGCGTCAAGCGGAGTATTGTTTTTGAATATAGCTTCCATTAGCGAACCTTCCCCAAAAATATGATGGAATTATACCATATATAAGCGATGGTTAACAGACAAATATAGACATTTTGCGCCTTTTGCGGCCCGTTTTGTGTTGACACGGCGCGCGGTTGCATAATATAATAATATCACAATGACATAACTCGAATAGAGGCGCGATATCCTCGGTAAACGTCGTATGATAAGCATTAAAGCGTGCGATGACGGCGTCGAATGACGAATCGCCGAAAGCGCGGGGGCATGGCTTGAAGCCCCGTGCTTGGGTACAGCGCTCAGTGCGCTGTAACTGTCGTCCGTATGGATGGAGAGCTATTGACCACGGGCTTTTATAGCCGTGCGTCAATAGCCTTTTGTTTGTAGGTCGGTGCGCTATCGATATGCTATCCATATTGACGGCGCGCTGATTTTTATACGCCGGTCGAGTGATCAAATAAAACGGAGGTATGGTATCTATGAAATCAACAATCAGAGTTCGTATGAGCGCGCATGACGCCCATTACGGCGGAAATCTTGTTGACGGTGCAAGAATGCTCCAGCTTTTCGGCGACGTGGCCACGGAGCTTCTTATACTCAACGATGGCGACGAGGGTCTTTTTAAGGCCTACGATATGGTGGAGTTTATGGCTCCCGTATTTGCCGGCGATTATATCGAGGCAACAGGCGAGATAGTTTCCTGCGGCAACACATCACGAAAGATGGTGTTTGAGGCAAGAAAGGTCATCGCGCCGCGCCCCGACATAAACGATTCGGCGTGCGACGTGCTTGAGACGCCCATAATCGTCTGCAGAGCAAGCGGCACCTGCGTTGTTCCAAAGGACAAGCAGAGAAAGTGAGCGGGCGATGGATAAGCTTATAATCACCGCCTGCATCTGCGGCGCAGAAGTAACGAAGGAGAACAATCCCGCCGTTCCTTATACGGTCGAAGAGATAGCGAACGAGGCTTACGGCGCATATAAGGCCGGCGCATCGATAATTCACCTCCATGTGAGATATGACGACGGTACGCCTACGCAGGATGTGGAGCGTTTCCGTGAATGCTTCGAGGCTATTCGCGCAAAGTGTCCCGACGTCATAATACAGCCCTCAACAGGCGGCGCTGTCGGCATGAGCAACGATGAAAGGCTCCAGCCGATAACGCTTATGCCCGAAATGGCGACGCTTGACTGCGGCACATGCAATTTCGGCGGCGATGACATATTTGTCAATACCGAGAATATGATAAAGGATTTTGGCGAAAAAATGATTGCCCGGGGAATAAAGCCCGAAGTTGAGGTGTTTGACAAGGGCATGATCGACATGGCGAACCGCCTTTGCAAGAAGGGTTACATAAAGGCTCCCATGCATTTTGACTTCGTTATGGGCGTAAACGGCGGCATAAGCGGCGAACCGCGTGACCTGATTTTCATGAAGGAAAGCATACCGCAGGGCTCGACATGGACCGTGGCGGGCGTAGGCAGATATGAATTCCCGATGGCTGTTATGGGCATTTTGATGGGCGGCCATGTGCGCGTCGGATTTGAAGACAACGTATACCTTTCAAAGGGCGTTCTTGCGAAGAGCAACGCGGAGCTTGTTGAGAAGGTGGTGCGCCTTGCGAAGGAATTCGGCCGTGAAATAGCCACGCCGGACGAAGCGAGGGAAATACTCGGGCTTGCACCGAGAAAGTAAATATACAAATAATTTTCGGAGGTAAAAACATATGGCAATGAAGGGAAATAAGTACGGAACGCACAGAGTTATAGAGCCCAAGGGCGTTCTTACGCAGGCGGCTTACAAAATCGACAACGACATGGATAAGCTCTATTCCAACGAGATTATCTGCGACGTTATTTCGCTTAATATCGATTCCGCGTCGTTCACGCAGATTGAAGAGGCGTGCGGCGGCGATGAGAAAAAGATAGGTGAAATGATTCTCGGCATCGTTGCGGAGCGCGGCAAGCAGCAGAACCCCGTAACGGGCTCAGGCGGAATGTTTATTGGCAAAGTTGCTTACATCGGTGAGGATCTCAAGGACAGAGACCTCAAGGTCGGCGATAAGATTGCCTCTCTCGTATCGCTTTCGATGACTCCTTTGAGGATTGACAAAATCAAGGCAATCCATAAGGACATTGACCGCGTTGATATCGAAGGCAAGGCTGTTCTTTTCGAGAGCGGCATTTATGCAAAGCTTCCCGACGATATGAGCGAAGCCCTTGCGCTTGCGGCTCTTGACGTGGCCGGCGCTCCCGCACAGGCGCGCAAGCTTCCGAAGGAAGGCGACAGCGTACTTATTCTCGGCGCAAACGGCAAGTCGGGCGTTCTCTGCGGCTATGAAGCAATGAAGGCCGTAGGCCCGAAGGGTAACGTAGTCGGCGTCGTAAGGAATCCGGCACAGGTTGCTGCGCTTGAGGAGCTCGGCGTATACAACAAGGTAATCGTTGCCAGCGCAACAGAGCCCGTCGCTGTTCTTGAGAAGGCGCTTGAAGCGAACGACGGCAAGGAGTATGATCTCTCCATATGCTGCGTAAACGTGGAAAATTGCGAAATGTCAGCTATACTGCCCGTACGCGACGACGGTATCGTATACTTCTTCTCAATGGCTACGAGCTTCACAAAGGCGGCTCTCGGCGCGGAAGGCGTCGGCAAAGACGTCACGATGATAGTTGGCAACGGCTACACAAAGAACCATGCCGAAATTACGCTCAACGTTCTCCGCGAGAACGAGAAGCTTCGCAAGCTCTTTGACGAGAAATACGTTTAATTGAAGTATCTATAAAACCTGCGGGCGGTGTGACCGCCCGCGGGTTTCTCTTAAAACGCATTGCAAAAAAGGAGAACCAGCAATGAATAAAAGCAGGCAATACGGCCTTTTCCGCGATATTCCGGATGAACAGTGGAACGACTGGATATGGCAAGTAACGCATAGAATAGAGACGCTTGATGAACTCAAGAAGTATATCAAGCTAACCCCCGAAGAGGAGGACGGCATCGCTAAGTGCCTCGGCACTCTGCGCATGGCGATAACGCCGTACTACCTTTCGCTCATTAACCCCGATGATCCGCATGATCCCGTTCGCCGCCAGGCGATTCCGACAGCGCTCGAGCTCCACCGCGCATGCGCCGATCTGCTCGATCCGCTCCACGAAGATACGGACTCGCCGGTTCCGGGGCTCACACACAGGTATCCCGACCGCGTTCTGCTCCTGACGACAGACCAGTGCTCGATGTACTGCCGTCACTGCACGCGCAGGCGTTTCGCGGGCCAGCATGACGCAGCAGTTCCCATGAAACAGATAGACGGCTGCATCGAATATGTGCGCAACCATCCGGAAGTGCGCGACGTGCTGCTTTCGGGCGGCGATGTGCTCATGCTCAACGACAATGTGCTTGAATACATCATTTCCGAGCTTAGAAAGATACCACATGTCGAGATAGTCCGCCTCGGAACTCGCACGCCCGTCGTCATGCCGCAGAGGATAACGGACGATCTTTGCAACATGCTTAAAAAGTATCATCCTATTTGGCTCAACACGCACTTCAATCACCCCAACGAGATCACCGAGGAATCGGCGGCGGCGTGCGCAAAGCTTGCAAATGCGGGAATACCTCTCGGCAACCAGAGCGTGCTTCTCGCGGGCGTAAACGACTGCGTGCATGTGATGAAAAAGCTCGTTCAGGAGCTTGTCAAGATAAGGGTACGCCCCTACTACATCTACCAGTGCGATCTCTCGTACGGACTCGAGCATTTCCGTACCCCTGTGTCTAAGGGAATCGAAATAATCGAAGCTTTGCGCGGTCATACGTCGGGCTATGCCGTACCTACTTTCGTCGTAGACGCGCCGGGCGGCGGCGGCAAAACGCCTGTAATGCCCAACTATGTCATAAGTCAGTCGCCGGGGCGCGTAATACTTAGAAACTTTGAGGGCGTCATCACAACCTATACCGAGCCGACGCACTATGAGGAGACGTGCAACTGTGAGGTTTGCCGCAAAGAAAAGAAAGTAGAACTCATCGGTGTGGCCGGCCTTGAGCAGGGGCAGCAGCTCAGCATGGAGCCCAAGGATCTTGCAAGAACAAAGAGGGGCCATTCGGCGAACGCTTGACCGAGTGACTTAATCGATAAGAACTTAACAGGGGTGAATCGATGCAGAACAAGCTTAATCTAAACAAGGCGCTTGTGGACGGAGCAAGGCAGTCAGCAAAGCATATTGCTGAAGATACGCAGGCGTTTATTGATATTCATACGACTGTGACAGTCGAGCGCGCCGTATGCAGACTGCTCGGTATTGACGGCGTAAACGATTTTGAGGTGCCGCTGCCCAATGTCGTAGTGAACCATTTGACGGACAGGGGCATACTTTCGGGCGGCGCCGCGTTTTACATAGGAAATGCGATGGCTGCGACAGGGCTTTCGCCGCAGGAAATTGCCGAAAAAATAGATAAGTGCGAGCTTGATCTTGCGGCCATTGCGCCGCAAACAAACGAAGAGATACGCGCCAAGACAATGCCGGTAGCGATGGCGACTGTAGAGCGCATACGCGGGAATGTTGCGAAGCGCAACGAGTTCTTGTCAGAGTACGGCGACAAGGAAGGTCCGTATCTTTATGTAATCGTTGCGACGGGAAACATCTACGAGGATATAACCCAGGCGAAGGCCGCAGCGAAGCAGGGCGCGGATATAATAGCCGTAATTCGCACGACGGGTCAAAGCCTTCTTGATTATGTTCCCTATGGCGCTACTACGGAAGGCTTTGGCGGAACATACGCGACGCAGGAGAATTTCAGGCTCATGCGCGAAGCGCTCGACGAGGTTGGACGCGAAGAAAAGCGCTACATTCGGCTCTGCAACTATTGTTCGGGTCTTTGTATGCCTGAAATAGCGGCGATGGGCGCGCTTGAAAGGCTTGACGTAATGCTTAACGATGCGCTTTATGGCATATTATTCCGTGACATCAACATGCAGCGCACGATAATCGACCAGTATTTCTCACGCGTTATCAACTCGTTCGCGGGCGTAATAATTAACACGGGCGAGGATAATTACCTTACCACGGCCGACGCGGTTGAAGAGGCGCATACGGTTCTTGCTTCGCAGTTCCTTAACGAGCAGTTCGCTCTTTGCGCGGGGCTTCCCGAGGAACAGCAGGGCTTGGGCCATGCGTTCGAAATATCGCCCGATGTTGAGAACGGCTTCCTCTATGAATTGACGCAGGCGCAGATGGCGCGCCAGATATTCCCGAAGGCGCCCTTGAAATACATGCCGCCGACGAAGTTCATGACGGGCAACATATTCAGGGGTCACGTTCAGGACGCGCTGTTTAACATGGTCACGATACTGACGGGGCAGAAGCTCCACCTTCTCGGAATGCTCACGGAGGCTATACATACGCCGTTTATGAGCGACCGCGCGCTGTCCATTGAAAACGCGCAGTATATATTCAGGACGATGAAGGATCTGGGCGACGATATTTCGTTCAAGGAAGGCGGCATAATGGAGACGCGCGCAAACGACGTTTTGGAAAAGGCCGCTAAGCTTCTTGGCGAGATAGAGCATATGGGTCTTTTTGCAACGCTTGAAAAGGGAATATTTGCCGATATAAAGCGTTCGCGCGAAGGCGGCAAGGGCTTGAGCGGAGTCGTCGTAAAGTCCGACGATTACTTCAACCCGTTTGTAGAGCTTATGAAAGGGGGCGCTAACGGATGAGCTCCGGACTTTACAATACAAGCAAGCAGGATTTTGATAAAACGCTTGACCTTTCAAAGCTGAAGGCATATGGCGATACGATGAACGACGGCAAGGTGCAGCTTTCTTTTACGCTTCCCGTAAAAGACGACGAGCGAGGAACCGAGGCGGCAAGGCTCCTTGCAAAAAAAATGGGTATTTCCGAGCCCAACGTTGCGCTTGCAAAGCCGCTCGATAAAGAGTTCACGTTTTACGTCGTGTACGGCTCGTGCGCTCATACGGTCGATTACGAGAATATACACGTCGAGACCGTTGAAGAAGAAACGATGGATATGCACGCCTGCGATGAATACATACGGGAGAACATCGGGCGTAAGGTAATAATGGTGGGAGCGTCAACAGGTACAGATGCGCATACGGTGGGCATAGATGCCATAATGAACAGAAAAGGCTTTGCGGGCCATTACGGACTTGAGCGCTTCGAGATGATAGAGGCATACAACCTTGGCGCGCAGGTCATAAACGAGGAGTTTATAAAAAAGGCCGTAGAGCTGAATGCAGACGTTCTGCTCGTATCGCAGACGGTCACCCAGAAGGATGTACACATCAAAAACCTTACGGAGCTTGTGGAGCTCCTCGAGGCTGAAGGGCTTCGTGACCGGTTCATACTCGTGTGCGGCGGAGCGCGCATAACGCACGAGCTTGCAAAAGAGCTTGGCTACGACGCAGGCTTCGGACAGCAAAAATATGCCGAGGACGTTGCGACGTTTGCGATAACCGAAATGGTTAAGCGCGGCAAAAAATAAATCTATCCGAAAGGAACACGATGAGCATGGAGCATGTGATATTTGAAAAACGAAACAACATCGGTATATTGACGATAAACCGCCCTAAGGCTTTCAATGCGCTTAACAGCGACGTGCTCCGAGAGCTTTGTGAGGCGGCAGACATGATAGAGGCTGACGCCGATGTGCGTGTTCTTGTTGTAACAGGCGCGGGAAAGGCTTTTGTGGCGGGAGCGGATATTGCGGAGATGTCCGAGCTCAGCGCACAGGAAGCAAAAGAGTTTTGTATAAAGGGTCAAGCGGCCTTGTCGCGCCTTGAAGGACTCGAAATACCGGTGATTGCTGCGATTAACGGTTATGCGCTCGGCGGCGGATGTGAGCTCGCGCTTTGCTGCGACATACGCCTTGCGAGCGAAAAGGCAAAAATGGGTCAGCCCGAGACGGGGCTTGGCATAACGCCCGGCTTTGGCGGAACTCAAAGACTGCCCAGGGTCATTGGTGTTCCTTATGCAATGCAGCTTATATTGACGGGAGCGCAAATCGATGCTCAGGAAGCGAAACGTATCGGTCTCGTCAACGAGGTATACCCAGCGGAGAAACTCATGGATAAGACGCTCGAAATGGCGAATCGCATCGTTGAAAATGCGCCTGTCGCGATAAGGCAGGCGAAAGCGGCAATACGCCAAAGAACGAGGCGCCGTCTTTCGCAGGAGCTTGAATACGAGGCCGACGCATTCGCAAGCTGCTTTAACACCAATGATCAGAAAATGGCCATGAGGGCATTTGTTAACAAGGAAAAACGCGACGAGTTTAAGGGGGAATGAGCTATGAAGAAAATATTCGTACTTGGCGCAGGCACGATGGGGCTTGACATTGCTCAAGCGTTCGCGGCGAACGGTTACAGAGTCGCGGTCAGGGACATAAGCGACGAGATAATCGGCTCGGCAGCAAAAAAACTTGAAAAATCGCTTGCCAAGCGTGTTGCTAAGGGCAAGCTTGCTCAAGAGGATATGGATGCAATGCTCGGGCGTGTAAGCTTTACGGTTGACATGGCTGCCGCGGCCGATGCCGACCTGATAATAGAGGCGATAGTAGAAAACGCCGAAGTTAAGCAGGCTGTATTCAAACAGCTCGACGACATCGCAAAGGAAGGCGCAATACTGGCCACAAACACGTCGAGCATATCAATAACGCAAATCGCGTCTGCCGTTAAGCGCCCCGAATGCGTCATTGGAATGCACTTCTTTAACCCTGCGACGGTTATGAAGCTTGTCGAAGTGATCCGCGGGATACATACATCGGACGAGACGTATAACGCGGTCACGGAATATGCCGTGAGTATTGGCAAAACGCCGGTTTGCGTCGCCGAATATCCCGGGTTTGTCGTTAATCGCATACTTATCCCGATGATAAACGAGGCGATAGGACTTGTGGCCGAAAACATCGCCACACCGGAGGATATCGACACGGCGATGCGTCTTGGCTGCAACCACCCGATGGGTCCGCTGGCGCTCGGCGACCTTGTGGGTCTTGATGTGGTGCTTGCGATAATGGATACGCTTTACAAGGAAACGGGCGACCCGAAGTATCGCGCGCATACGCTGCTGCGCAAGATGGTGCGCGGCGGACTGCTCGGCAAAAAGACGGCCAAAGGCTTTTATGATTATATTTGACAGCGTTAAGCTGAGGAGAATTTGAAATGGATTTTAGACTTTCCGATGAGCATAAGCTCTTGTGTGAAATGTACGAAAAATTTGCGCAAAACGAGGTGAAGCCTCTTGCGCAGGAAGTCGATGAGGAGGAGAAGTTCCCGCTTGAAACCGTAAAAAAGCTTGGCAGATACGGAATGATGGGCATACCGTTCCCCAAGGAATACGGCGGAGCGGGCGGAGACAGTCTTGCGTATGTAATGGCCGTTGAAGAGCTGTCGAAGGTATGCGGCACGACGGGCGTAGTCGTTTCTGCGCATACGTCGCTCTGCTGTTCGCCGATATATGAGTTTGGTACAGAATCGCAGAAGCGCAAGTATCTGCCCAAGCTCCTAAGCGGCGAGTACATCGGCGCATTCGGATTGACCGAGCCGGGCGCCGGAACGGATGCCGCAGGGCAGCAGACAAAAGCGGTGCTCGACGGGGATCATTGGGTGCTCAACGGAACAAAGATATTTATTACCAACGCCGGCCATGCCGACATATTCATCATATTTGCCATGACCGACAAATCGCTCGGGACGCGCGGAATATCCGCATTTATAGTAGAGCGCACGTTTGAGGGCTTCCGTGTGGGGAAGGAAGAAAAAAAGATGGGCATACGCGGTTCGTCGACGTGCGAGCTCATAATGGAAAACTGCATAGTACCTAAGGAGAACCTTCTTGGAGACATCAACAAGGGCTTTAAGATAGCCATGAAGACGCTTGACGGAGGTCGCATAGGCATAGCCGCCCAGGCGCTCGGAATCGGGGAAGGCGCTATAGACGAGGCGGTCAAATATGTTAAGGAGCGCAAGCAATTCGGTAAGCGCATATCGCAGTTCCAGAACACGCAATTCAAGCTTGCGGACATGCGTACGCGTATGCAGGCGGCGAAGTGGCTTGTTTATGCAGCAGCAATGAAAAAGGATTCGGGCGAACCCTACAGCGAAGATGCGGCAATGGCAAAGCTCTTTGCGGCAGAGGCTGCGAGCGAGGTTACGCGTCAGGCTGTGCAGCTCTTTGGCGGCTACGGCTATACGCGCGAGTATCCTGTCGAGAGAATGATGCGCGATGCAAAAATTACCGAGATATATGAAGGCACCAGCGAGGTTCAGCGCATGGTTATCGCTTCTGCGATGAAGGTCAATTAAGGAGAAACGGCATGAATATTGTTGTATGTGTAAAGCAGGTTCCGGACACAACGGAGGTAAAGCTTGACCCCGTAAAGGGTACGCTTATCCGCGACGGCGTACCGAGCATAATAAACCCCGACGATAAGGCGGCTCTCGAAGCGGCGTTGTGCATACGCGAACAGGCGGGCGGCAAGGTCACTGTCGTCAGCATGGGTCCTCCGCAAGCGGATGTTGCGCTCAGAGAGGCGCTTGCAATGGGTGCGGATGAGGCAATACTTGTGACGGATCGCGCGTTTGGCGGCGCTGACACATGGGCGACATCATATACGATAGCGTCGGCGATTAAAAAGCTCGATTATGATCTAATAATAGCAGGACGTCAGGCGATAGACGGCGACACGGCCCAGGTAGGACCGCAGATAGCGCAGCATCTTGGGCTTCCGCAGGTCAGCTATGTCGAAAACATAGAGGCCGTCAACGAGCGCTCGATAGTTCTTCGCAGGCAGTTTGAGGATAGATACCACATAGTCGAAGCACAGCTTCCGTGCCTGATAACAGTTCTGTCGGAGCTTAATAAGCCCAGATATATGAGCGTTTCCGGCGTATTTGACGCTTACAGGGAAAAGAAGGTCGCCAAGATAACGCTTGCAGACCTTGAGGACGTGATAGACAAGTCAAACATAGGCCTTGGAGGTTCGCCGACAAGAGTAAAACAAAGCTTCACAAAGCAGCCCAAGGGTAAGGGCGAGAAGTTTGAGACCGATGCGGACGATGCGGTTCGCATAATCGTCGAGAAGCTTGCCGAGAAACATTTGATATAATGAGGTGAACGGTATGAGCAAGAATGTATTCATATTTGCGGAGCAGCGTGACGGAGTTATTCAAAAGGTTTCGTTGGAGCTTATAGGTAAGGCAAGAGAGCTTGCGGACGCACTCGGGCAGAGCGTAGTTGCCGTGCTGCTTGGCAGCAACATCACCGATAAGGCGAGCGAGCTTATCCGTGCCGGTGCGGACGAAGTCATAGTTGTAAACGACGAAAGACTCGGCGAGTATCTGACAGCTCCGTACGCAAAGGCTATGGTATCCGTAATCGACGAATACAAGCCTGAAATCGTACTTTATGGAGCGACGAGCATTGGCCGCGACCTTGCGCCGCGTGTGTCGTCGATGGTTCATACGGGTCTAACTGCTGACTGCACGAAGCTTGAGATAGACGCCGAAACTAAGAACCTGCTCATGACGCGCCCCGCGTTTGGCGGAAACATAATGGCGACGATAGTCTGCGCCGACCACAGACCGCAGATGGCGACTGTGCGTCCAGGCGTTATGCAGGCGCTTGAAGGCGATGCGGCGAGAAACGGCAAAATAACGGAGCACAAGGTTAAATTCGGCGCGGATGATGAGAAAGTGAGAATACTCGAGGTTGTCAAAGGAGACAAGCGTACGGTAGATATTACTGAAGCTAAAGTGCTTGTTTCAGGCGGACGCGGCGTCGGTTCAAAGGAAAAATTCAAGATGCTTTATGATTTGGCCGGAGAGCTTGGCGGCGAGGTGGCGTCATCGAGGGCGAACGTAGATGCGGGCATTATTGAACGCGAGCGGCAGGTCGGCCAGACGGGTAAGACGGTCCATCCCAATCTCTATATAGCGTGCGGCATAAGCGGCGCGATACAGCACCTTGCAGGCATGGAGGAGAGCGAGTACATAATCGCAATAAACAAAGATGCGTCCGCCCCCATATTTGATGTTGCTGACCTTGGAATAGTCGGAGACCTTAATGTGATTGTTCCAAAGCTTATTGAAGCGCTGAAGAACAGATAAGCGTATGCCGATAAGGTAACAAACAAAGACGTAGCAGCTGCTGCAGGACAGCGGCCCTGCGACTGTCGAAAAAGTGGCTAAACGCCACTTTTTCGAATTTTTACATGTTTCGCCTCTCGCATTCGCTCCCGGGCGGCGAAACCCACAAAGTACGAAAACATTCGGATTGGACATAAAGGGCCGCTGCAAGACAGCGGCCCTTTATTTATCGTTTTTTTTGGCATACGATGAAATTGTACTCCGGCAAGCAATAATGACCCGAGCATGAACATGCTCATAATGAAAACCGCTGTTACAATAATTTCACAATCGTGTCGTTGACGTTCGGTAACGAGTAGGCTATACTTAAATTGTCGGTTGACTGACCGACCGAAGACGTTATTTCGGGGGTTCTGTATGGCGAAGCAGCATGGCGAGTTTGAAAACGTAAGGGCGGCGATTCTTGAGACGGCGACGCGACTGTTTACGGAAAAAGGCATACATGAAACGAGCCTTGCGGATATTGCGAAAGAGGCGCGGTTAAGCAAGGGAACACTCTATTACTACTATCCTTCGAAGGAGCATCTCGTCAACGATATTTCCGATTACAATCTTGGTCGCATTACGGATCTTCTTTTTAATTGGATAGATACGCTTAACCGCGACAGGGAAGCCAAAGAGGCGGTAGTCATGCTCATAGAAATGCTTACGGCCGATGAAAGCGTGACAAAGCTGCATTTGATGCTTTGCGCCGACGCCATGATGGGCAACAGCTCGCTAAAAAAGAAGATGGCTACCAAATATCGTGAGTGGACGGTAATGCTCGAGGTTGGATCGCTCAAGATGAGCGCACCGATGTCGGAGAGACTCAGGCGAATGTCTCAATCGCTTTTAGCGCTGTTCGACGGATTCTGTTTACAGATGAACATTGGGGTAGAAGGTATAAACAATGACGCGCTCGTCGAGCTTATACTCGAATAAACAGGGCTTGCGCTCCACAGTAATTGCGCAAAACGTCCATATGCTGTAAAGCATGGAGCAATGCGCGTCGACATCAAAAATCCGAAGAAAGGGAAACGCGACAATGGAAACGAAAGGAAGCAGCATAATACTCGCGGGTGATTCGATAGCGAAGGGCATAGTATTCGACGCGCCGAGAAAACGTTATGTGCGCGCAAATAAAGAAGGGTTTGCGGGGTTCATAAAAAATACGATGAACGCTACGCTCGAACAGGTATCGCGTCTGGGTTGGCTCGTTACAGACGTTAAATCGGCGATAGAGACGCGCATATTCAAAAAAGAGCCAAAGCAGAGGCTCGACAAGACCAAAAACGAAGAAAAATCAATACTCGTTCTTGAGGTAGGAGGAAACGACAGCGATTTCAACTGGGACGAGATTGCGAAGGATCCGTATGCGGAGCATCTGCCCAAAACTACGCTTCCCGTGTATACTGACACGCTGAAGCAGATAGTCAGCGAGGCACGCGAGAATGACATAGAGCCCGTGCTCGTAAACCTTCCGCCGGTGGATGCCGACAGGTATTTCGCGTTTTTTACGGCGGGCGACGAGGAGAAAGCAAAGAACGTGCTTAAATGGCTCGGACAGGTAGGCCGCATATACTGGTGGCACGAGCGATATAACGCCGCGCTCGAGTATGTGGCGGATATAACATCCACAGCCATGATAAATGTGCGCCATGCGTTTTTGAATACGCCCGACTACAGAAAGTATATCTGCGAGGACGGCATACATCCGAATGAGGAAGGGCAAAAGCTCATATTTGACGCCGCAATGGATTTCGCAAAGCGCCGCGCCCCGGGCCTGCTTCTCGGAAACGCATGACAATATAGTACGGGGGAAAAGCGATGTATAAACATGTTGTATGTTTTAAGCTTGCCGAGCCGACGGAAGAGCTTTGCAGGCAAACAAAGGAAATACTGCTTTCCATGCGTGAAAACGTACCGATGGCGCGCAGCGTAAGCGTGGGCATAGACACGCTGCATTCGCATAGATCGTATGATATAATTCTCGAGGTGGTGCTTGACGGGCAAGAAGCGCTTGATGCGTATCAAAACGATCTTTATCATGTGAACGTAGTGAAAAAGCATATGCATGCGGTTAGCTGCGCAAGCGTGACGGTGGACTGCTTTATAGATTAAGCGTGACATCAGTGCTGCGGAGCGCATGACTCGCGCTTGAAAATATGTTTAGTTCAATATATAATCGATAATAGGTCATTATAGGCTTCGCGTGGCCGCGACAGGGAGATTATGACGGTATGATATACTTTGTTGAGGATGACGAGAATATAAGAGAGCTTGTGATATACACACTAAACAGCATTTCGCTCGACGCTGTAGGCTTTTCACGGCCATCACATTTTTGGAAGGCGATGGAGCGTGAAATGCCGCGGCTTATATTGCTCGACATAATGCTTCCGGAAGAGGACGGAATCCAGATACTTAAAAAACTGCGCGCATCTGCGAAAACCGCCAAAATACCGGTAATGATGCTGACTGCAAAGGGCAGCGAATATGACAAGGTTCTGGGCCTTGACTGCGGTGCGGACGACTATATGCCAAAGCCTTTTGGAATGATGGAGCTGCTTGCGCGCGTCAAGGCGCTTATAAGGCGCTCGGAAACGACAGCCTTTTCGCCGACAGAGTATCGTGTCGGCAACTTGTATGTATGCCCGTCCAAGCACATAACAAAGGTCGACGGGACGGATGTTTCACTTACGCTTAAAGAGTTTGAGATGCTGTGTATGCTTTTGAAAAACAAGGGCATAGTGCTTACGCGCGATCAGATACTCAACGCCGTGTGGGGGTATTCGTTTGACGGCGAAAGTCGAACGGTCGACGTCCATATAAGGACGCTCAGGCAAAAGCTCGGCAGTGCGGGAGACTGCATAGAAACGGTACGCGGCATCGGCTATAAAATAGGTGATAAGCAATGAGACAACGCATATTCGGCGCAGTGTTTTGCACTGCAATGGCGGTGCTCGCACTATGCCTTATAATCGTATGCATGCTTTCATACGGAGACGAAAGGACGCTTTTCAGTGCGATGGGCGTTTTTGCGATAGGCGTTGCGGTGAGCGCCATATGTGCGTACGCTGTAGCGCAAAAAACAATAGAGCCGATTAAAAAAATAGATCTTGACGATCCCGTGGGAACGAACAAATATGAAGAACTCAGCGCCATTGCGGAGCGTATCGCAGATCAGAACGACAAGATAAAAATGCAGATGGGCGAGATAATGACCGAGCACAGCAGCCAGGACAGAATGAGGCGCGAGTTCACTGCAAACGTGTCGCATGAGCTAAAAACACCGCTTACGTCGATATCGGGATATGCCGAAATAATACGCGACGGACTTGTGAAGCCGGAGGACATCCCGCGCTTTGCGGGCAGAATACATGATGAGGCAAGGCGTCTTATAGCGCTTGTAGGCGACATAATTAAGCTTTCACAGCTTGATGAGGGCGCTGTAGACACGAAACAGGAGTCTATCGAGCTATACGGACTTTGCGATACAATAGCCGAAAGCTTGCGTCCAATAGCGAAAAAACGCGATGTTACCGTCGAGATGACAGGCGAGAGAATGGTGGTGCGTGGGTCTGAGCAGATAATGGGAGAAATGATATATAATCTCTGCGACAACGCTATTAAATATAACCGCACGGGCGGAAAGGTCGTGATTTCCGTCGCGCCTGACGAGCGCGGCGCCGCGAAGGTCAGTGTGGCGGATACAGGTATAGGAATACCGCAGGATGAATGTGAGAGGGTGTTTGAGCGCTTTTACCGTGTGAACAAGAGTCACTCCAAGGAGATAGGCGGCACGGGACTCGGGCTTTCAATAGTTAAGCACGGCGCGCTTTTCCATGACGCAGAAATAACCATGGAGAGCGCTGTCGGCGTTGGTACATGCGTAAGCTTGAGATTCAAAAATGCCGATGCTGCGGATTCTGTTAACATGCGTTTAACATAAATATGATGTTTGTCTTTACCGACGGGAAATAGAATTATTCTATTAAGCAAAAAACGGGTTGGGTGAGTAATGGACATTTTTTCTGTAATAACGCTGCTTGGAGGACTTGCGTTCTTTCTCTTCGGAATGCATATTATGTCGGGCGGCCTTGAGAAAATGGCGGGGGGCAAGCTTGAGTCCACGCTCAAGCGGCTTACGTCAAATCCGTGGATGAGCCTCTTGTCGGGCGCGGGCATAACCGTCGCAATACAGTCGTCATCCGCGCTTACAGTAATGCTTGTTGGTCTTGTGAACTCAGGAATAATGGAGCTTGGTCAGACTACGGGCGCCATACTCGGCTCGCATATAGGCACTACGCTGACGGCGTGGGTGCTTTCGCTTTCGGGAATAAGCGATAACGCAAACCCGTTTCTAAGACTCCTGAAGCCTGAGTCGTTCGCACCGTTGATAGCGCTAATCGGCATAGCCATGCTGATGATGTCGAAAAAGCAAAGGCGCAAGGATATAGGCATGACGCTGCTCGGTTTTTCGGTTCTCATGTTTGGCATGACGGTAATGAGCGGGGCGGTGTCACCGCTTGCTGACATGCCTGAGTTTGCAGGGATACTTACCGCGTTTAAGAATCCGCTGCTTGGCGTTTTGACGGGCGCAGTCGTCACCGGAATAATACAAAGCTCCGCCGCTTCCGTGGGTATATTGCAGGCGCTTTCCTTGACGGGCGGCATAACATACGGAATGGCCATACCTATAATAATGGGTCAGAACATAGGCACCTGCGCTACGGCGCTCATATCGAGCATAGGCGTAAACAGGGACGCCAAGCGCGTGGCCGTCGTGCATGTCGTGTCGAATATAATAGGCACTGCTGCGTGCCTTGTAATACTTTACGCGCTTAATGCGATATTCCGGTTTGAGTTTATGACGCAGACGATAGATACTGTGGGCATAGCGTTCTGCCATACGGCATACAACATAATAACAACGATAATGCTCTTCCCGTTCCAGAAGCAGCTCGTCGATATTGCCATGTTTATAGTGAGGGATAAGAAAAACGCAGCCGAAAAATACGAGCTTCTCGACGAAAGGCTTCTGCTTTCGCCGTCCGTGGCCGTCGCGGAATGCGATAACCTTACGGGCAAAATGGCCAAGCTGGCGCAGGACGCGCTCGTTATGGCGACGGAGCAGGTGCTAAATAAATTCAGCGCCAGGAACGCCGACAAGATAAGTGAATGTGAAGAGCAGCTCGACATGTATGAGGACAAGCTCGGTACTTTCCTTGTAAAGCTTGCGAGCAAGGATCTGTCAAACCGAGACAGCAAGGAGATATCGAAGCTGCTTCACAGCATAGGCGATTTCGAACGCATTGGCGACCATGCCGTTAATCTTTTGAACGCTACGCGCGAGCTGAATGCAAAGGGACTTACTTTCTCAGATGACGCGAAGGAGGAGCTTGCGGTGCTCACATCGGCGCTTCATAAGATACTCGGCTTTGCAGTGGGTGCGTTTATAAACAACGACACGCAGCTTGCCTCCAAGGTGGAGCCGCTTGAAGAGGTCATTGACGGCTTAATCGAGGATGTGAAAATAAGACATATCGACAGGCTGCAAAAGGGAAAATGCACCATCGAGCTTGGGTTTATATTCTCCGACATACTCAATAACTATGAGCGCGTATCGGATCACTGCTCGAATATAGCGGTTTGCGTGATAGAAATAGATCACGAAAGCTTTGATACACACGAGTATTTAAGCGAGGTTCGCGGCGGAGCGGATGAGCAATTCGCAAAGAAGTATGGCGAATATCTCGATAAATTTAAGCTTCCCTGATATTCGCCGCTGTTAGAATGATAAACGGTGCGACCTGTACGGGATCGGCCGTTTTTATTATATCCTAAGCTTTAAGCCTGTTGTTCGAAGACATTTTTAATGATATTATACAGTTACAACAATAAAAAATTGCGGAGGAAACGTAATGCATAAGGTCGTAGGTATAATTGCGCCGTCCGGAGATGAGCTTGCGCCGATAGAAAAGAGCATGGGCGCGGTCGTGCGCACATGCCGTGCAGGGCTTGAGTTTTTGAGCGGAATGCTGAACGGCGTTAAGTGCGTTGCGGTGCTTAGCGGCGTCTGTAAGGTTAACGCTGCCATAGCGGCACAGGTGCTCATCGATATATACGCAGTTGACGCCATTATTGTTTGCGGCGTTGCGAGAGGCATGGACAGACGGCTTAAGATAGGCGATACGGCGATAGCAACGGAGATTGCGTACCATGATGTGGACGATGCTATTTTGCGCGACTATCATCCTTTTATGAAAGTGCCGCGCTTCTATGCCGATGAACATATGGTTTTGCTCATGCGCGAGGCGGTCGATGCGCACGAATTTGAGCAGCCCGTATATTTTGGCGTCGTCGTGACCGGCGAGGCGTCTGTTGAGACGAATGGACGCGCCGAGATAAACGACAGGTTCAAGCCGCTTTGCGTCGATATGGAAACGGCGGCGGCAGCGCATGTTTGCTATGCGAACAAGAAACCGTTTGCAGCGATACGGTCGATTTCGGATGTCGAGGACAATACGGGTATGGCGACGTTCAAGCAAAACTGCGCCATGGCTGCCGAGCACTCGACGAGCGTGCTGAAGGCGCTTCTAAAGAGAATGAGCCGGGAGAACGGAATATGAGCGCAGAGGTTTCTGTTGTAAGCTGCGGCGACTATTCGTGTGAGAGTGTGCGGCGGGCGCTTGAGGAAGTGCTCTTGCCGATAGATGGGCTTGATTTTGTAAAGCCGGGCATGAAGATTGCTATAAAGGCAAACCTTGTGACACACAAGCATCCCGACGGGGCGGCAACCACGCATCCCGCTCTTATCGGCGCGCTTTGCGATATGCTGCTGGAAAGAGGGGCGAGCGTCGTAATAGGCGATAGCCCGGGCGGTACGTTCAACACAGCGAAGCTGAACGCAGTTTATGCGGCTACAGGCATGGCGGAGCTTGAACGCGACGGCGTGAAGCTTAACAGGAATGTTGCGCAGAGCACGGCGCACTTCCCACAGGCATATTCCGCGCATGAATTTGAGTACACATCGTATCTTGACGAGGCCGACGCGATAATAAATTTTTCTAAGCTTAAAACGCATGGAATGATGGGCATGAGCTGCGCCGTGAAGAACATGTTCGGCGTTGTACCCGGTACGCGCAAGCCCGAGTATCATTACAGGTTTTCAAAGCCCATGCAGTTTGCGCATATGATAATCGATCTGAACGAGTATTTTAAGCCGTCGCTATGCGTTGTAGACGCCATCGTAGGCATGGAGGGGAACGGGCCGACAGCGGGAACGCCGCGCAGAATAGGGGCTGTGCTTGCGTCAAAGAGCCCATACAAGCTCGACCTTGTATGCGCCAAGCTTATAGGGCTGGGTGCAGACGATGTTTTGACGCTGAAGGCGGCGCTCGAGCGAGGCTTTATACCTATGTCGGGCAGCGTGAATGATGTGGGCGTGTACGGCGATATTGAGCCGTTCATAATTGACGATTATGAGAAGATACCTCCGCAAAAGCTCGATTTTTCCGACAGGTTTCTCATATTGAACGGATTTGTGCGGCGGAGTCTGCGCCCGCGCCCTAAGGCGAATGAGAGCGAGTGCACAGGCTGCGGCAAGTGCGAAAGGATATGCCCGGCGCACGCTGTCACGCTCAGGAACGGAAAGGCGCACGTCGATACGAGCATATGCATACGCTGCTTCTGCTGTCAGGAGTTTTGTCCAAAGGGTGCGATGAAGGTTGCGCGGCCTATGCTCGCGCGCATATTGAATAAGTAGATTGTCATAAAAGCGGACGGATTTGGCAAATACTTCTTTATCGGCAGGCCAATTTCATGCTATAATAGCAAAAGACAATGGGAGCGTATGCGTATGCGGCACAGAATAACGGGTGTAGATAAGGATTCGATAGCGGACGAGCTTTCCATAGAGCCCGGCTCGTTTCTTATATCGATAAACGGCGAGGATATAGTCGATATAGTAGACTATGAGCAGCTATGTACAGCCGAAAACCTTGTGGTAGCGATAGAAACGCCCGACGGCGAAATAGTGGAAGCCGACATTGAAAAGGACATGTACGAGCCGCTCGGCATAAACTTCGCCGACGACCTTATAGGCGGCGTCCGAAGCTGCAAAAACAGATGCATTTTCTGCTTTATTGACCAAATGGCGCGCGGCGGGAGAAAAACGCTCCATGTCAAGGACGACGACTGGCGTATGTCGCTTATAATGGGCAATTATATAACGCTCACCAATGTTGACGAGCGAGAGTTTGAGCGCATAATAAAGCGTAAAGCGAGTCCGCTGTACATATCGGTTCATACGATGGACGGCGAGTTAAGGAAGCTGATGATGGCGAATCCGACAGCCGATCTGATAGGCGAAAGGCTCGAGCGGCTGAAGGAGGCGGGTATACGCTTTCATTGCCAGGTTGTGCTTTGCCCGGATATAAACGACGGCGAGAGGCTTGAGTATACGCTTGAGAAGCTGAGCGAACTCTATCCGGCAGCGCAGTCTGTCGCAATAGTGCCTGTGGGGCTTACGAAACACAGAGACGGCTTGTACCCGCTGAGATGTCAGACGCGTGAAGAGGCACGCGAAGCGATAGCGCAGACGGAGGCATGGCAGCGGAAAATGCGGGGGCTTCACGGTACGTCCTTTGCATACGCGGCGGACGAGATGTATATCAAGGCGGGCTTGGAGATTCCGCCGCAGGAGCTTTACGAGGATTATCCGCAGCTTGAGAACGGTGTCGGACTGCTGAGAAAGCTTGAGTCGGAGATGAACGAGGCGCTCAAATACAAAAAACCGCTCAAGCGCCGACTGACGCTTGATGCGGTGACCGGCGAGAGCGCGAAGGAGTTTTTGGGGAGCGCATTCACGCGGCTTAAAGAGTACAACATTCATGTAAACGTGCATGGCGTGCGCAACAGCTTTTTGGGCGAGAGCGTGACCGTGGCGGGGCTTGTTACGGCGGGGGACATAGTCGATCAGCTTGGCGGCAGGCTGAACGGGGACGCGGTGATAATTCCGGAAAGCATGATGCGCGAAAATGACGACATATTCCTCGATGGCGTAAGGCTCGGCGAGCTTGAGGCCGCGCTGAATAAGAATGTTCGGGCGCTTTGTCCGTCTGACGGCGATATATTGATTGAAGAGCTTTTTGCAATGGCTCGATGAGGTGAATAAATGGCAAAACCGCTTGTGGCCGTCGTCGGTCGGCCGAACGTAGGAAAATCTACATTATTTAATAAGCTTGTAGGCAGGCGAGTCGCAATAGTTGAAGACACGCCCGGTGTAACGCGCGACAGGATATATTGCGACGCGGAGTGGCTCAATCATAAGTTTACGCTGATAGACACGGGCGGAATCGAGCCTGTTAAGGAAGACGTGATAAGCGTTCAGATGCGCAGGCAGGCGCAGCTTGCCATAGACATGGCGGATGTGATTCTCTTCGTAACCGATGGCCGCGAGGGTATAACGAGCGCCGACGAGGACGTCGCAGATATGCTGAGAAAAAGCTCAAAGCCGATAGTTCTCGTCGTCAACAAGGTCGATACGGCGAAGTTTGAGGATTCCGTCTATGATTTCTATTCGCTCGGCATCGGTACGCCTATGGCAATATCGGGCGAGCAGGGGCTCGGACTTGGCGACATGCTTGACGAAATAGTTTCACATTTCCCCAAAACGGAGCATGAAGATGATGAGCAGGCGATAGGTATAGCCGTTGTTGGCCGCCCGAATGTAGGCAAATCGAGTCTTGTGAACGCACTGCTTGGACGTGAACGCACCATAGTGAGCAACATACCGGGAACGACACGCGACGCGATAGATACGCCGTTTGAATACATGGGCGAACAGTATATACTTATAGATACCGCCGGTATTCGCAGGAAAAGAGCGATTGAGGACGAGAGCATAGAGAGATACAGCGTTATACGTTCGCTCGGGGCGATAAGGCGCGCCGATGTGGCGCTCATAGTTGTTGACGCGAGCCAGGGGTTGAGCGAGCAGGACGTCCGTTTGGCGGGATATGTCCATGAGGAGGGCAAGGCGTGCGTGCTCATTGTGAACAAGTGGGATTTGATAGAGAAAGACACTAACACGATGAATGAGTTCAAGAAGAAACTCAGGAGCGATCTCGCGTTCATGGAATATGTGCCCATGCTGTTTATATCGGCGCTCAACGGTCAGCGAGTGAATAAAGTTATGGAATATGTGCGCCTTGTTTATGAGCAAAGCAGCCGCAGAATATCGACGGGCCTGCTCAATGACATAGTTTCCGAGGCTGTGACAATAACGGAACCTCCGTCGGATAACGGCAGAAGGCTCAGAATCTACTACGCGACGCAGGTCAGCGTAAGGCCGCCGACGTTCGTTCTCTTTGTCAATGATCCTGATATAATGCATTTTTCGTACAAGAGGTATCTTGAAAACTATTTAAGGAAATCATTCGGATTAGATAGCACGCCCATCCGCATAATCGTACGAAAGCGCGAGAAGAACACGGACCGACTAAACGTCCCTAAGGGCAGGGAGAATGACGGAGAATAAAAGCAAATGGGCTTGTTATTAAAGCATCGATGGAGGGCAACATGGTAATTGCGGCTTGCGTTTTGGCGCTTGTATGCGGCTATTTTATAGGGAATGTTGAGACGGCAATAATCGTCAGCAAAACCCGATATCACGATGATATACGAAATCACGGCAGCGGCAACGCAGGCACGACAAACATGCTGCGCATTTTTGGCGTAAAATCTGCGGCAGCGACGTTCGTATGCGATTTTTTGAAGGCGGTTGTGGCTATGATCACAGGTATGCTGATTCTTAAGCTTGCGGCGCCGAACGAGTCTGTGCTTGGCGCATCGCCCGTGTCTGTCGGAGGCTATATAAGCGCCGCGGGGGTTATACTTGGTCACAACTTTCCAATAATATTCAGGTATAAGGGCGGCAAGGGGGTAGCGTGCTCATTGGCGATAGCGTGGCTGGCTGCACCGCTGCCTGCGCTTGTGACGAGCATCGCAGCGGCGGCGGTTATAGCCATATGGCGAATGGTGTCGCTTGGCGCACTCGTAGGCATAACCGTCTTTACGGCGCTTACGATAGCGCTGTATAATGAAAACATACCGCTCGTGATACTTTGCGCGTTCATGTTCATAATGATATTCATTCGTCACAGAAAAAATATTGCGAGAATAATCAGGGGTGAGGAGAGCAAGCTTTCATTGAAAAAGAAAACGGATGAGACAACATAAGGCCGTGCTGTACTTGATGCACAAATTAGAATGCAGAACCGTATAAATCAAAAAGCCCAAGGGCGTCAAGTGCGCGCTTCTCGGGCTTTGATGCTATTTCAAATAATTACAGCATTATGCATATCAGACCGTTGCAGCCGTCGTTGACCATGCGCTGAACGGTCGATTGCAGCTTCATTTGAACGGCTTCGGGCATTCTGTTGATTTTTCCGGCCATGCCGTCTTTTACAAGGTCATAGAGCGGTTTGCCGAATATGTTTGTCTGCCATATTTTTGTCGGCTCCTTTTCAAAGGTGTCCAGCAGATATTGCATGAATTCCTCAGACTGCTCCTCCGTGCCTACGAGCGGCGAAACCTCCGACTCAATGTCGACCCGTATCAGGTGCAGGCCCGACGCCTTTGCCTTGAGTTTAACGCCGAAGCGGCTGCCTTGCTGTACGATTTCGGGCTCGTCGAGAACCATGGCATCGGGCTCAGGCGCTACCATTCCGTAGCCCGTGCGCAGCGCCGAATCAAGCGCAACGCTTATCTTATCGTATTCGCGCTTTGCGTGTGAAAACTCCTTCAAGGTTGAGATTAGCTGGAAGTCGTTCTCAATCGTGAAGCCGCACTGTTCACCGAGAACCGTATAGAACATGTTGTCTTGCGGTACGAGCTCCGCCGCGATAGTGCCGCTGCCCGGTTCGACGGAAACGAGCTTGCACGGCTTGAAGCTTTCAAGCGATGAGAGCGTTTCCGTCAGAGCGGAATAGTCGCGCATTTTTGCCATGCGTCCTGCGCATTCGCTTACGGCGTCAAGCGCCTCCTTGGTGAGCCAATGCAACGGCCCGAGCGCACGAATCCACGAGGGCGTATCGATGCGTATAAGCTTTATCGGGAATTCCGCAAGCAGACTTTCGAGAAGACCGTTTATTTCATCGATACCCATATTAAGCACATCTGACGGTTTGACGACGGCGCCGTAGCGCTCAGAAAGCTTTTCGCATAGCGAGACGGTATCCGGATCTTCGGGATGGATAGAGTTGAGCACAACTATGAAGGGCTTCCCTTGCTCCTGCAGTTCGCGAACGACACGTTCTTCGCACACGGCGTATGCTTCCCTGTCGATACCGGATATGCTGCCGTCTGTCGTCATAACTATGCCTATGGTCGAATGCTCCGTTATGACCTTTTTTGTGCCGATTTCGGCTGCTTCGTCAAATGGTATGTCGTAATCAAACCATGGTGTGCGGACCATACGCGCCGATTCGTTTTCGGTATGGCCTATCGCTCCTTCAACTATGTAGCCCACACAGTCAACCATTCTGACGCGGAAACCCATAGTATCGTCAAGAGTGAGCTCGACCGCTTCGTTTGGCACAAACTTTGGCTGGGTGGTCATTATCGTTTTACCGGATCCACTTTGAGGCAGCTCATCGACAAGACGTTCGCGTACATGCTCGTTTTCGATGTTAGGCACTACAAGAAGATCCATAAACCGCTTTATAAATGTAGATTTGCCCGTTCTTACGGGGCCGACAACGCCTATATAAATATCGCCCTGTGTTCTTTTGGCGATATCTCTGTAAAGCTCCGCTCTTTCCATATATATCCCTCCGACTGGTCGTTTATAGCAGTAAATATATATGCTTCAAAAAAACAAACATGCCTTATCGTAAGAAGGCGGAGAGCAAAATCCGCCGCGCGGAGCGCGGCGGACGGATATATGAGCGCGTTATTTCTTTTTGAATACAAATTCTTTCTGGAAATAGTAATTGACGAAGAACATGGGCGCATCAATGAGCACCTTCGAAAGAAAGCTGCCGAGCCCCAAATGCTCAAGGCCATTTACGCACAGCGCGGAAACAAGCATTACACAGGAGGCAAGCAGGATGTATTTAAATACGCTGCTTGCGGTGCCTTTTTTGAATACGACAAGCCTATTCAGCAAATAATTGCACGTTGCGCTTGCAACTCGCGCAGGGATAAAACGGGCGGCATATGCAAGCTGCGGAAAAATGAAGCCGAGAGCCATATAGATGCCGTAGTCAACGAGCGTCGAAATCAATGACGAAACTGAAAACTTCAGCAGCTGCTTGGCTATGGCGAACGTATCCTTGAATGTGTTGAAGCTCGATCCCTTATTGCCGTCGATGTATACGGTTTCGATGGGAACCTGCACTACGGATACGCCCCAATGCCTGACGCTCAGGAGCATACTCATCTCATATTCATAACGGCTGCCTTCAAGCTCGATAAGGTGGCCGAATATAGAGCGCGGCAGACCGCGAAGCCCGGTTTGGGTATCTGAAATACGAAGCCGCGCGACGAGAAAGAACAGGCACTTGGTGACCCAGTTTCCAAGACGCGACCTGAACGGAACGTTGCTTTTTGCAAATTGCCTTACGCCGAGTATGAGCGAATCGGGATGCTTGCGCATGGAGTCCATTATGCGAATTATATCTTTTGCGAGATGCTGACCGTCCGCATCGGCGGTGACTATGCCGTCGACGTCATCCATTTTGCTTATGCGCTCGATGCCCGTCTTGAGAGCCATGCCTTTCCCCATGTTCACATCATGCACGACGACTTCTATGCCTCGTTCGCGCACCTTGTCGAATATGGCGTCGTATTCGCTGCCGCTGCCGTCGTTGACAACGAGCGTGCGTATGTTATCGGCGTTAAGCTCGTCGATGAGCTCGACAAGCTTTTCACTCGGTTTGTATGCAGGTATAAGAACGATATATCCCATGATTTCCTCAAAACATAGTTTTGGAGTATCCAACTGCGTCTCAATACTCCGTATTCTATTATATTATGATTCTTTTACCACAAATAAACAAGTGATAATTGCGATTATTTTATAAAAGTTTCTTGAACTTGTAGTATGTTTGCCTATTATTTTGAAACATAAAGGCTTGATGAGACGAAGCGCTTGGGTTAACGCCGGATTTTTGACAATTCACAGCAATAATACGCGTCTATTTGGGGAAAATAAACCATAGCAATATTTGTTTACGAGGGAATCTATGAAAAAGGACGGGAAGAAGAAAAAAGTATGGCGCGTTGTGCGCAGGACGCTGCTTGTGCTGTTTGCGGCGGCAGCGGCGTTTGTATTGTTTTTCGCGGTTGAAGTCTTTGATATGGATGAATGGCATGAATTTGATGTAACGCGCATAAAGGATGCACCGCGAACATGCCAAATATATGATGCGACCGGAGAAGAGGTGAGCTGCCTCTACAGAAAAGAGGATAGAAGATGGGTGAGCATAGCCGATATACCGCTCCGTGTTCAGCACGCATTTATTTCAGCCGAGGACGCGCGGTTTTACGAGCATGGGGCGATAGACGTGATAAGAATAATAGGCGCGGCGCTGCATGACATAAGAACGGGTTCATTTGCTCAGGGCGCGTCAACGATAAGCCAACAGCTGATAAAGCTCAGTCATTTGACGGGCGAAAACGCGCCCGCTGAAAAAACGATATCGCGGAAGGTTGAAGAGGCGGTGCTTGCGTACAAAATGGAGACTATATACTCAAAGGACGAGATACTTGAAATGTATCTTAACTATGTTTATTTCGGCGGAGGGTATTACGGAGTAGAGTCTGCGGCGCAAGGGTATTTCGGTGTCCACGCATCCGAGCTTACTACGGCGCAGGGCGCAATGCTTGCGGGAATACTTAAATCGCCGTCAAAATACGCCCCGCACATAAATATGGAAAAATCTATCGGGCGGCGCGGCGTTGTGCTTGATCTGATGTGCGAATACGGGTATATATCAGCCGAGGAGTGCGAGGAGGCTAAAAAGGAGGAGGTAACGCTGACGGGCGACTCCAAACGCGGATACAGGAATTATTATATAGATATGGTGCTTAACGAGTCATGCGACGCGCTTAATATTGATATGGCAACGCTTCTTTCGGGCGGATACAGCGTATATACGGCAATGGATTCGGGGCTTCAAAATGAGTGCGAGGCGGTTTGCCGCGACAACGGGCTTTACCCGGTGGAGGGCGTTCAGACAGCGATCGTCGTAGCCGATGCAAAAACGGCGATGGCCGTTGCCGTTATGGGTGGGCGCGAATATAAGGGTGCGTTTGGCTTCAACCGCGCTACGGATATACGTCGGCAGCCGGGCTCGGTTATAAAACCGATAATATCATACGCTCCCGCGCTCGAATACTTCGGATATACGGCCGCAAGTATGATACTCGATGAGCCGACCGAATTCGATAAATATTGCCCGGGCAATGCGGGAGGGAAGTATTACGGCTGGGTGACGCTAAGGGAGGCCGTCAAGAAATCGCTGAATGTTCCTGCCGTAAAGGTGCTTGCTCAGATGGGCGTGGAGAGCGGAAAGCTTTTTGCATCGCGCCTCGGGATAGAATTTGACAGCAAAGATAAGGGACTTGCTCTTGCGCTCGGCGGATTTACATATGGCGTATCGCCATGGCAGCTTACGGCGGCGTATGGCTGCTTTGCTTCAGGCGGCATGTATAGCGAGCTGAACACTGTCGCGAGGATAGAGGATAAGTACGGCAATACGGTTTATGAGCGCGAATATAAGCCGATACGCGTGATGAGCGAAGAAAACGCGTATATACTGACGAGTATGCTTGAAAGCGCGGTATCCGAGGGAACGGGGAAGCGTCTTTCACAGCTCGGAATACCGCTTGCCGGTAAGACGGGAACGGTAGGTGACAGCTCAAAAACGCGAGATGCGTGGATGACGGCATATAACAGCAATTACGTCGCAACTGTATGGATTGGTTATGATAAGAACAGCGACGCCATGTATCTGCCATCGGACGCAACAGGCGGACACTATCCTGCAATGGTGCTGGCAAAAATATACGAGTTTCTGTACCGCGGCAATGAACCGCCGCAATTCAATCTGCCGCGCGGCGTGCGGGAAGTGCGCCTCGACGGATATGCGCTTTCAAACAACCACTCGGTTCTGCTTGCTACGGCGCTTACCCCAAACGATATGGTGTTTAGAGAGGTGTTCAGGAAAGGAACGGAGCCTACGGAAAGAAGCGGCTATTGGTCCGTGCCGTTGCCGATAGAGGATATTACGGCTGTGTTTAATGAAAACGGGCTGCCGTGCATATCGTTCAGACCGCGCGAAAGCCATATAAAGTACAGATTGATAAGGCGCGATTCATACGGGTCGGAGGTGCTAATAGGCGAATGGAGCGGCGAAACGCAGCTTGTGCAATACGTTGACATTTCTGTCGAATACGGCATGACATATGTGTATAGAGTACAGCCGATACATCCGCAAATAACGATAGGCGGGAAAGCGGTGGAGGGAGTGCCGTCAAATGAGGTGACGGTAATTATGCCGGAATCGTACATACCCGTGGATGGAAAAGCCGGATAGATTGACGCGTGCGCTCTGCATAAATTATGCTTTGCACGGGGGGCGGCGCGGCTCGCGCTTTCTTCGAAAGCCGGCGCTCTGCGGGCGCAGCGGCCTTCGGCCGCCGCGAGCCGCGCCGCAGGCATAACCGTGCAGATGAGCGCATAAAGCAATGGGCTGCGTTTCGCAGCCCATTTAGCTTTTTACAAAACCTTATCAGCCCTCGAAATAATCCCCGCGGCGATAATCGTATACGGCGCTTGTACCTATTGTAAAGTCATCAAGGTTTTCAAGCACCTTGCCCGTACCTATCGCAACGCACGATACGGCGTCCTCGGCGACATAGCAGGGAACCTTTGTGTGCTCGGAAATAAACTTGTCCATACCGTAGAGGAGTGCGCCGCCGCCCGTAAGGCAGATACCGCCGTCGGCGATATCGCTGGCAAGCTCGGGAGGCGTTTTTTCGAATATGGCGCGTACGCTTTCAAGTATTAATTGGAGCGGCTCCTCAAGCGCGTCTATCATTTCGTTTGAGCCGACGACAATTGTTTGGGGCAGTCCTGATATAAGATTCCTGCCTTTTACGTCGATAAAAAGCTGCTCTTTGCGCGGGTAAGCGGAACCGATTCTTATTTTCATGTCCTCGGCGGTGCGCTCGCCGATAAGAAGATTATGCTTTTTGCGCATGTAGCGGACGATGGAATCGTTGAACTTGTCGCCCGCAACTTTGATAGAATCGGAAAGCACCGAGTCGCGCAACGATATGATTGCTATGTCGGTTGTACCGCCGCCGATATCGATTATCATGCTGCCGCGTGGTTGTGCGATGTCAATGCCCGCGCCTATGGCTGCTGCAATGGGCTCTTCGATTAGATAGGCATAGCGTGCTCCGGCGTTTTCGGTCGCATCGATAACGCTGCGCTTTTCAACCTGCGTTACACCCGAAGGCACACAAACGACAACCTTGGGCTTGAAAAACAGTCGGTTGCCGACGACTTTCTTCAGAAAGTGATGCAGCAGCCTTTGAGTGATGTCGAAGTTTGATATGACGCCGTCGCGAAGAGGACGTATGGCAATGATGTTGCCCGGTGTACGGCCGAGCATGCGCCGTGCGTCTTCGCCGATGGCGATAATGCGTCCCGTTATTTTTTCGACCGCGACAACGGACGGCTCGCGGAGAACGATGCCTTTATTCCTTACATAAACGAGTACGCTTGACGTTCCGAGGTCAATGCCTACATCGCTAAAATCCAGCAAACCCATTCGAATTCCTTCCTTAATGAAGCGCGCGTTCAAGCGCAGCATTTCGAAATATGGCGGCGTACGGCAAATATACCGTAAATAATACCGCTTAATTATTCTATCATTATATGTATTTTGCCGCAAGTGCGAAAACATAGAAATATGTGATATTTTGATGAACAAACCATAATTGAGTTGTTAATTTCCATTCAATAGTGTATACTTACGATGATTGCAAAATAGGAGAATATACTAAATGAGACTGAATCTTGCAAAGAGCATATCCGTTATTGCGCTGCTTACCGTTGCGGCCGTATTCATGTCGTCATGCATACTTAAATCGCCTGAGGTCGATCCGCCGATAATTATAGGTACTCCGGACTACACCCCTTTTTCACAGCAAAGCACGGATTCTCCGACATCCGCTGCGACGCCGACGATAACGCCGGAGGCAATACCTACGCTTGCGCCTGAAACATCGGCAACGCCTATACCGCAAAGCGCACTCGACGGTCATGACGAGTCCACACCGAAGCCTAAGCTTACATATGAGCAGTATAGGCAGATGAATCCGGATGTCATAGGCTGGATAAAGATACCCAACACAAAGGTGGATTACCCGATAGTGAAGTGTCCCGACGGCGACAAGAATGAGTATTATCTCACTCACGGCGTCGATAAGGACAATTCTAAATCCGGTGCGATATTCATGGATTACAGGGTTTCAACGTCGAGCAAGCATGTGATAATTTACGGCCATAATATGCGAAAAGGCACGATGTTTGCGGGTATAAACAACTATTCTACGCGTTCGTTTTACGATGCGAACAGAACCTTTAGCATAACGTTCGGGGACACAGTATATACATACAAGGTGTTTGCCGTGTATGACACGCATGTGAATAACGCGAAATATATGACAGTGAGCTTTGGCAGTAATGATGAGTTTGCGCAGTACATGAATATGCTCGCGGGGCTTTCGATTTTCCCGACAGACGTGACCATAACTGCATCGGATCACTGCGTAACGCTTTCAACATGCAACCATACTAACTATTCTGACGGAAGATTTGTGGTTCATGCCGTAAGAATAGGCTGATAAAAATGTGAATTGTTGGGCGGGAGGCTAAAGCCCCCTGCTGTGACTGCCGAAAAAGTGGCTAAACGCCACTTTTTCGAGTTTTTACGTGTTTCGCCTCTCGCATTCTCTCCCGGGCGGCAAAACCCGCAAAGCACGAAAACCTCCGGGTTTTCATCCGTTCTGACGCACATGTCGTCAGAACGGATTGAACATAAGAGGCTGCGGCCCGTTGTCAACCCCGGGGTTTAGCGACAGGCTGGGCGAGAAGCTAAAGCCTCCCGCTTTATTTATAGAAATGTGACACGGTCTTTTTTGCTTTAACGGCGAGCCTTATATGCGGGTGCGACATTTGCACCGCGAAAGTCTGCTGAGCGGCGTATGCGTTTCTCAAGACATACGACGGAATATGGGCGGAAACAGATTATGATTTATATGAATTCTTATAACTTTTTTGCGTAAATCATTGACAAGTGAACAATTGCTCAACTATAATACAAACAATGAATGAACAACCGTTCAATCGAAATGAATCGTACGGAGGTTTTGCGAATATGGATGATATAGCTGCCAGACAGGTGCCGGGAAGCGACTGCGAGGTCATACATGCTGATGTGGTAGAACAGGTTAGGCAAAACATGCCGCCCGACAGCGAGGTGTATGATCTGTCGGATTTTTTCAAGGTCATAAGCGACAGCACGCGCACAAGGATAATTTGGGCGCTCGATCAGCATGAGATGTGCGTGTGCGATCTTGCGGCGTTGCTGAATATTACAAAATCAGCCATATCTCATCAGTTGCGCGCGCTGCGCCAGTCGAACCTTGTGTCGTTCAGACGTGAGGGGAAGGTAATCTTCTACTCGCTGGCGGATGAACACGTTAAGGCCGTGTTCGAAATGGGACTTGAACATATCAGAGAAAGGTGAACATGATTATGATAAAGAAATTCAGGATAGATGGACTCGATTGCGCAAACTGTGCCGCAAAAATTGAGAATAAGATTTCCAAGCTTAATGGAGTGAGGAGCGCGAGCCTCAGCTTTATGACGGGAAAGCTTGTTCTCGAGGCCGACGATGGCGTGATGGATGAGATAGTTGAGAAGGCAAAAGCGATAATTAACCGCATTGAATCAGGAGCTGCCGTAAAAGAGGTATAATGCCATGAAGTGTAAAGCAATAAGGATTGCTGCATCAGCGGCACTGCTTGTATGCGCGCTGATTATCAAAATGCCGGCAGAGATGGCCTGGCTGTCTACGGCGCTTTATGTTGCAAGCTATGTCATAGCAGGATATGATATCGTGTTTGGTGCGATTAAGAGCATATTCCGCGGCAATGTGTTTAATGAGAATTTACTCATGTCGATAGCGAGCATCGGTGCATTCTGTGTCGGGGAATTCTCCGAGGGTACAGCGGTAATGATTCTATTCCAGATAGGCGAAGCATTCCAAGATGCAGCCGTTGATAAATCGCGCCGCTCGATATCGTCTCTTATGAATATTCGCCCTGATCATGCAAACCTTGTAACCGACGAAGGGATTATAAGGAAGGACCCTGAAGACGTGCATACGGGCGACGTTATATCGATTACGCCGGGAGAGCGCGTACCTCTTGACTGTGTTATATTGACGGGCGAAACGTATATTGATACGTCTGCGCTTAGCGGCGAGACGGTGCCGCGTGCCGCAAGAGAGGGCGATACGCTGCTTAGCGGTTCCATAAACACCGTTGGCGCTGTGACGGCGAGGGTGATGTGCGAATATGGCGAGTCAACAGCGTCGCGTATACTGGATCTCGTTGAGAACGCGAGCGCCAGAAAATCGAATTCAGAGAAGTTCATAACGCGCTTTTCAAGATATTATACGCCCATTGTGGTGAGCCTTGCGCTTATACTTGCGATTATCCCACCGCTGCTGATAAAGGAGTCGACTTTTTCCGAATGGATTCACAGGGCGTTATCGTTCCTCGTCGTATCGTGCCCATGCGCGCTTGTTATATCGATACCTCTCAGCTTCTTTGGAGGAATAGGCGGCGCGTCTGCGAGCGGCATACTCGTAAAGGGCGGAAACTATCTTGAAGCGCTTGCCAAAGTAAAGACATTCGTCTTCGATAAAACGGGGACGCTTACAAAGGGTACGTTTGAGGTTACGGATATTCAGCCTCAGCTCGAAGGCATAAGTAAGAATGAGCTGCTTCGCATTGCATGCGCCGCAGAGAGAGCGTCATCCCACCCGATAGCGATGTCTCTGAAAAAGAAGGCGGAAGCGGAGCTTGTGAGGCTTGATGAAGCCGAAAGCATAAGTGAGATAGCCGGGCGCGGTGTATGTGCATCAATTGACGGGCAGAGCGTGCTTGTGGGCAACGCAAGACTTATGCGCGAAAACGGCGTCGAGTGCGCCGAAAAGAACACCGCGGGCACTACTGTACATGTCGCTGCCGACGGGAAGTACCTCGGCTACATAGTGATTTCGGACGAAATAAAGAGCGAGGCGCATGACGCCATAGCGGCGCTGAAACGAGAGGGAATCGAGCGCGTTGTAATGCTTACGGGAGATGCGCGCTCTGTGGGCCGCTCGGTGGCGGATGAGCTTGGCATGGACGAATGTTGCGCGGAGCAGCTCCCGTCCGATAAGGTGGAACGCGTGAATGAACTGCTTGAGAAGAGCGATGGCAATGATAAGCTTGCGTTTGTGGGTGACGGCATCAACGATGCGCCTGTGCTTGCCAGAGCCGATATAGGCATAGCGATGGGCGCTCTTGGCTCCGATGCGGCCATAGAAGCGGCCGACGTCGTAATAATGAACGACAACCTGTTGAGCCTCTCAAAGGCTATGCGCATAGCGAGAAAGGCAACGCGCATAGCTAAAGAGAACACGGTGTTTGCGATTGCGGTTAAGGCGGCGGTGCTTGTGCTGAGCGCGTCAGGCGTGGCGAGCATGTGGATGGCTGTGTTTGCGGATGTTGGCGTAGCTGTAATAGCGATACTTAACGCGATGAGGACGCTTAGGACGAATAAAATGTAGTTTTCAAAGAAGAGCAAATGATGATGCGGCTGCCGCTCCTGCGGCAGCCGCAAACTGTCTGTGCTGTTTACTACGCTTGGTTTGATTTACCAAGCAGGACTTTAGGACTTATTTCTTGCGAAATATTACGATACCCGCTCCCGAGGCGATGGCCATTATTGCCAAAGCTGTCATGGAGACTGCGCCGGTTTTCGGCGGGTTGCCGGGTGTCGGAGCGGGTGCGGGCGGCGTTGCCTCGGGAGCATCCGTGTTGAATACGATGAATACATCGATATCTTCGGTTATGTTCTCGATTGTGATGACGTTGCCGGGACGCACCGCTGCGATTTCGCCGTTTACCGTTACATACCACACATAGTGGTTTGCATCGGGCGTCATGGTTATCGTAAGATCCGAACCGTGTTCGACAAGCATGTCGCCTATCGGTGAAGCGGTGCCGCACGAGCTCGTGCTGACATGCACGTTATACTTGTTGATTTCGTAAATCGCCGTTACGGTGAGATCGGATGTTACGTTTGTGAAGTCCGTGTCCCATTGCACGAAGTGGTAGCCCTCATGCTCGGGAATTGCGGGAGCAACAGCGTCCGAACCGTACTCAACAGTCTGTGTATCAATCGTTTCGCCGTTAAAGCCGTCGACAAACGTAACGGTGTACACATTCTTAGTATATGTAACGGTGTACGTTACGTCTTCATCGCCCATTATGCCCTCGACTACGAGCATATCCGCAGTGTAGCCCGTGATAACGGGGGAGGCAACGGAGTATTCGGCGCCCTCATCGAGTTCGGCTGCATATGGGTCAGCGGCGATAGTGCCGTCCGCATATGCATAGTTGATGGTAAGGATATGAGAGCTTATGGGCTCGTCTGCGGGAACCATGAACAGGCCGCAAATTTCGGCGATGTCTCCGCCTATCATGGCGAGATCGGTAACGGCTGCGGTATCCTTATCGATGCGATAGAAGCTTGCATCATCGACGGAGTTTATCTGCGCCCAGTACAGGTCGCCGTTGTCAAAGTCGTAGCACATTGACTGAACGTAATTCATAGGTACGCCTGTGCCGCCGATAAGCGTAAGCGCACCCGTGTCAAGGTCAATGCTGTAAAGCTTTGCGTTGCTGTCGGCCGAATAGGCTAAGCCATAGGCGACGCCTGATTCGCTGATAGCGAGCGTCATGATGGTCTGGCTGCCGAAGGATGCGATCTCCTGCGTTTGACCCGTTTTAATGTTAACCTTGACGAGCACGCGCGCATCCGACGCATTGGATGCAAGACCATACATCTGACTGCGTGAGTAGTCGTACGCCATGTCTACCATACTGCCCTGATATACTACATCTGTAACGGTGACGTTGCCGAGATTGTCAATGGGGGCATACCAGAAGTTACCGCCGCCGTTGGAATTTTTATAACCGTAAACCATTCCGTTTACATATGCAGCAGCATAGGAATCGCTCGGGTAGGCTGTGATGGTCTGAATCTGAGCGGGATCTGTGTCTGAGAAGTTGATCCAGTTGCCGACTGCCGATTCGTTATTGCCGTCGCCGAACACAAGCATAGCGTAGAAGTTCACCGGAGTGAAGCCCATATCTACAACGTTAACCGTGCAGGTGGCAAAAACGTTGGGGTTAGAGGCAAGCTCAACTTTTACGGTCGTAACACCTTCCGCAACACCGAATACAACGCCGTTTTCGTTGACCGTGGCAATGCTTTCGTCTGCGCAGGTAAGTATAACGTTTTTATCATCGGCAGATTCGGGAAGAACCGTCCACGATATCGATTCGGTGCGGTTTACGTAAACCGTAACCGATTCGTCAACGATTATTTGATTTGCGGAAACAGGCTCACCGACATATACGTCGTCAAGGAACGCATGGTCGCCGGGCTTATCAATAGAGCTGTCCTTTGAATACTCCCACTTAAGAATGTATTCGCCAGATTCAGGAAGCGTAGTTCTGAAGCTTTCCCAGGTCTCATGTCCTGAAGCGTACTCGACCTGTTTTTCGCCGTTAATGTAGAACTTAAGTCCGTCCCAAGTCATGGCTATTCCTTCGCCCCAGCATTGGAAGTCGAACGAAACTACATCGCCCGCTGCAGCAGTCACTGTTGCGGTAACGACTGAAGAGGAACTTGATACGCCCTCGTTTGTTGACTTGGCGTAGAACCTTGCGTCTTCGCCTTCTTCGGCAACGACCTCCCACGGATAATCGCCTTCAGACTCGAAATGAATCGTGCCGCCTTCTACGTTGAGCGCTCTGTCAAGATCGCTCAGAACTATCGGAGAGGTGATTGCAACGTTATCGAGGAACGCATGGTCTCCGGGCTTATTAATCGAGCTGTCCTTTGAATACTCCCACGTAAGAATATATTCGCCTGTTTCGGGAAGCTCTGCTGTAAACTGCTCCCACGCTTCATGCCCGGCAGCGAACTCAGCCTGCTTGACGTCGTTAATGTAGAATTTAAGTCCGTCCCAAACCATCGATAACCCTTCGCCCCAGCACTGGAAATCGAACGAAACTACAGCGCCTGCGGCTGCGGTCACCGTTGCCGTAACGACGGAGGTTGAGCTTGATACGCCTTCGTTCGTTGATTTGGCGTAGCAACGCCCGCCATCGCCATCTTCGGTAACGACTTCCCAAGGATAATCGCCTTCAGATTCAAAGTGAATCGTGCCGCCCTCAACATTAAGGGCTGCGTCAAGGTCATCTGTCGTGACGACCGGCGACGATGTGATTGCCACATTGTCGAGGAAAGCGTGATCGCCGGGTTTACTAAGAGAGCTGTCCTTTGTGTAGGACCATTCAAGGATATGCTCGCCTGCGGTAAGCTCTATGGTGAATTCTTCCCATGCTTCGTGACCGGCGCCCAGCTTGAGCTTTGATTCGCCGTCCAACTTGAACTCGAAGTAGTCGAACACGTTGTCCGAATAATTCGCGTTTTCGCCCCAACTCTGGTAGTCGAAAGAAAGAATGTCGCCGTCAGCTGCGGTGACCGTTGCGGTAAGCACTGACGATGATGAGTTAACAGACTCGTTAGAGGACTTTGCGTAAACTCTGGGATTGTCGCCTGATTCTTCTGCGACCTCCCACGGATAATCGCCTTCGGACTCGAAGTGAATTGTGCCGCCCTCCACGTTAAGAGCAGCGTCGAGCTCGGTGGGATCTTTGATGGCAGACATGTTTAATGCTCCGTCAACCTTGGAGGCATTGATGTCAATTATGCGGCCGCTGTCGGAGTTTGCATAGAATGCATCGATTGAAATTATGAGCGCCTGATTGACGTCGCAATTTTCATTTACGATAAACTCAAGCGTGAACAGCGTGCCGAGGCCTGTAAATGCGCTGTCTGGGCTGACAATGGAGAGGACGTAGCTGCCGTTTGCGTTCGCTTCATCAACGTGAGAAGCTGTAATTGCAGCGCTTTCGGGGCAAGCCTCAATGACGCCGCCCTCTGTCACATCCGTAAGCGTGAGATGCGCTGCGTCGAAGTCAACATGCAGCGTAAGGCCGTTTGCCTCATAATCAGCACCTGATAAGGTTACGGGTACGCTTACCGTTTCGCCCGGTTTTACATCATTCACGGTTGAAACCACGAATACTGCCTTATCTTCCGCATAAGCAGGTACCGCCGCGCAGGTGAAAAGCATTACTGCGGAAATAAGAAGAGCGAGGAACTTTTTCATTTTGTAATCTCCTTCCTGATTTTTTGTACCCAGCCATATACATTTGCGAAGAAAATGCATTACAGAAAATGGATACAATATAGATTTAATATATCACATATCGTTAGCGTATTCAACCGTTTTTCCGATAGAAACTATCTGTTTTCAATAAAATCGAGGTTCATCGGAACCGCGACGCGGGAGAGGTTTAGGCGGACGGTTAATGTACAGTGCGCGCCGCATCAAATGGATTATTTATTACCGCAGTCACTATGAAGCCGTAAGACGAGCTTTCGTCGGCGCGTATTATTATGCGGCCCGGGCCGTATTTAATTATGCTGCCGTCTGCGTTGGGACCGTCGGGCATCCCATGAATGGTGTATTCAAGCAGGTACTCATCGGATGAAAGCGGCGTGAGCGTCATAGAATCAAAGTAAAGCCAAAAATCCCCGAGGGAGAAGCGATAAACGCCGTCACGGCAGTAAAAATCGGATGTTTCGTCTATATAATCGGCTTTATAATCGGGTATGGATACGCCGAATACGTTTTTGACCGTCGCGTTTGCTTTTTCTGCGCTCAACGTATAGCAGCCGTCCACAATGTCGTCGTAATCATCGGGATCGACGAGCTCATCGGACCGGTAATACATATAAAACATTCTTCCTATATTGTTTTTCTTGTCGATGTCGCTTTTCGAGAAAAACGGAGTTTGGCGTGACATTAGGTATGCAAGACGGCTGATAAGCCTTTCGTCATACTTTGCGGACTCTGCGACATTTCCGGCGTGCCTTAGCCGCATTTCGAGCCAGTGCTCCCTGAGGTCGTAGGAGGCGTCGGCACCGAGCGATGAATATATATTGAGTATACCGTCTGCCAGAATATCAAGCGCCTTTTCATAGCCATAGAGTTTTTCGTAAGCATCGGCAATACCGATATATGCGCTGCATGTCAATGCAAGCGTGTTCAGGGAGCAGTTCTCCAATTGCGACAAAACGAGCGCAAATGTATCGACAGCGCTCGCGTAATCGCCTGCGCCTGCATATGATTCAGCCTTTGACATGAGATGCTCAAGCATATCGATTGTTGCGGGCGCGGCTGTTTTGGAAGGCGATTTCGGCGGCAGCGTTTCGGGAGTATCTATTCTGATGTTGCTCTGGTCGGACGCAGGGCAGGGCGTCTGCGACGGAGAAGGGCTTAAAGCGTTGGGAGTAGGCACGGACGGGTCGTGCACCGTTGAACATGATACGGAAATAAGCGCGATAAATGATAAAAGCATACAAATTATCTTTTTCAAACAAATATGCCTCCTTAGTATTATTATATAATGCGTACATCTATTATACGACATAAATGCGTTTAGGCTGCATCACAAAAAGCATTTGCATCATTTTTTTATGAAAATTGCTGATTGGTATCATAAATAATCTGAACGCTTTTTTGTGCGTCATGATATAATGTCAAATAAAGAAAGGGAAACGATTATGAGAATTGCCGTAGTAACAGGCGCGTCGAGCGGAATAGGACGCGAGTTTGCGCGCGAGCTCGATAAAAAGGGACTCGACGAGATATGGCTCATAGCGCGGCGCGAAGAGAGGCTTATGGCCCTCAAAGACGAGCTTTGCACAAGCGGACGCGTTATGAGACTGGATCTTACCGACGACGCCGACATAGATGCGTTTGAGAGAACACTTGAACGTGAAAAGCCCGACGTCATGTATATGGTGAACGCAGCGGGATTTGGAAAAATAGGGCGGTACGACGAGATAAGCCGCGAGGATAACGCGGGAATGATGGCGCTCAACGTGAGTGCGCTCGTACGGCTCTCGTATGCGGTAATACCGTATACGAAAAAGGGCTCGAGAATAATAGAAATGGGTTCGGCGTCAAGCTTTCTGCCGCTTCCGAACTTCAACATATACGCATCGACAAAGGCTTTTGTAGTGCATTTTTCAAACGCACTCAATGAGGAACTGAAGGAGAGGGGAGTCTCTGTCACGGTCGTATGCCCGGGTTTTGTGAAGACGGAGTTTTTGAAGGTAGCCGACAATAGTGAGCAGCGTCACGGGCCGCATAAATATTGGCCGATGTATGACGCGGGGGACATAGTCAGGCGTGCGGTGAGGAACGCGGACCGCGGCAGAGCGTTTTCGGTTTACGGTGCGTTTACAAAGCTTCATAGGATAATGGCGCGTATATTGCCTCACCCCCTGCTTTATCGCATATGGGCGCTAATGCAGAAAAAATAGCAGCTAAAGCTAATAAAAAGTGGCCGTCGGCCACTTTTATATTATGCGGAATGTATTAGACGCGCGGCGCGAAGCCGCCAATGCGCCCTTGAAAGCAGTGCGGCTCAGATTATCAGCAGCAGCTTGAGCACGATGAGCACCACTACGCCGGGCACTCCGAATACGCCGGCTATCAGCGCTGTTATTGGCGTTATGCTGATAGATATTCCTATGAAAGAGCCAAGGATATTTGTGACGATAAGTATTACGGCGCCTATCAGGGCATTTACGAAAAGCTTCCACAGCAGCTTAAGCGGCAGGGATAATATCTTGAAAATAATCCATATTGCAAGCAGCACGCCTGCGAATGTGAGCAAAGAGTACAGAGTATTCATACAATTACCTCCTGTAATAATTATTTTTGTTTAATGTCAAGTATGCCGTTCACGACATGAAATTCCGTATCGCACAAGGCGGCTGCGGCGGCGAAATCGAGTGTTTCACAGTATGCCTCAAACGGATCGGTTTGCGCGGAGGGCAATGGCGAAGCGGCACTGTCCGGCGGGTAGGGGGAGGGTGAGAATGAGCAGCGTCCGTATGCAAAGCTTATGTCTGAGCCTGATATTTCGAGAACGCTCCAGCGTTCGTCAATGCGCGCGCATGTCATCCACTTGTTGTCGAGCTTCAGCATAAACGCGCAGACGTTGTATGAACCGTATTTTATCGAGAATGTAAGCTTGTTTGAATACACCTCTCCGCTCATCAATCGGCCATCGGTATAGCTGTAGTCGAAGCTTTGGCTTGCGGCATTGTTTTTTATAGCGCCGCTGCCTTCGCCAATGCCCGATACATTGCCCGAAAAGCCGCCGTTTTCGCCGCTCGGCAAAAGCCCGGCGCTCATCCATGCAAGGCTTATTTCATAAAGATGGCGCGAAAACAGAATGTTTGAGTTTATCGCGTCTATACCGCGCTGCGCCTCAAATGCGTTTTCGGCATGCGTAAGCGCAGCGGAGGCGTCGCTGTAGAAGACCGTGTAGAGCTCGAATATGGGATTCATAGCATAAACGGAATCAGGCGCGGACGTGGGTGACGGAGATATGCCGCTTTCGGCGCTCGGCTCGTCGACCGTATCGGCATCCTTAACATTCCGCGCGCATCCGCAAGGGAAAATAAGCGCGCCAAGCATGAGCGATACGAACGTGATAAGAATACGCTTCAAGCAGACCTCCGTGTTCTCAAAATTCGCCGTTGAGATATGCTTCCTGCTCGGGCGTGAGCCTGTCGAGGCCCAGCCCCATCGCCTCGAGCTTTATGAGCGCGACTTCGCGGTCTATCTCGTCGGGAACGTTGTAAAGCTTGTTTTCGAGAGAGGCTCCGTGCTCCATTATATACTTGGCGCTTAGGGCCTGTATCGCGAACGACATGTCCATTATCTCCGCGGGGTGACCGTTGCCGGCGACTATGTTGACGAGACGCCCGTCGGCAAGCACGTTTATTATGCGCCCATCCTTGAGACGATAGCCGTCAATGAACGGCTTGCGCTCAAACACCTCTGTGCTTAACGACCTTAGGTCATCCTTGTTAAATTCGACGTCGAAGTGACCCGCATTTGCTACCATGGCGTTATTTTTCATGCGCTCGAAATGGCGCTTTGTTATCACGTCCTTGCAGCCCGTTGCGCACACGAATATGTCGCCTATCGGCGCGGCGTCATCCATCCGCATAACACGGAAGCCGTCCATGGCCGCTTCGAGCGCCCTGTAAGGATTGACCTCGGTCACAATTACGTTTGCACCGAGACCCTTTGCGCGCATGGCTATGCCGCTCGAGCAGAAGCCATAACCGGCAACAACGACTGTTTTACCCGTAACCATGTTGTTTGTGGAGTACATAATGGCGTCCCATACAGACTGACCCGTGCCATGGCGATTGTCAAAAAGATGCTTGCAGTTCGCATCATTTACGGCCATCATGGGGAACCTGAGAGTACCTGCGCGTACGCGAGCCTTCAGGCGGCTTATGCCGGTCGTTGTCTCTTCGCAGCCCCCGATAAGGTTGGTGGCGTACTGCGGGTATTTGTCGAGAAGCGTAACAAAGTCGCCTCCGTCATCGATTATGATGTGTGGGCAAAACTCGAGCGTGCGGCGCTGATGCTCCTCGTATTCCTCGGGCGTTGCGCCGAAGAATGCATGGACTTCGATGCCGAGCGATGCGAGTGCCGCGCATATATCATCCTTTGTTGAGAGCGGGTTTGAACCCGTAACGGCGACTTCGGCTCCGCCGGCGCGCATAAGAAGAGCAAGTCGCGCTGTTTTCGCTTCGAGGTGAACGCATACGGAAACGCGCTTGCCTGCGAAGGGTTTTTCGGCAATAAAGCGTTTTTCGAGCGCGTCGAGTACAGGCATGAAATCGCGCACCCATTCTATCCGCTTTAATCCGAGCGGAGCAAGCGAAATATCCCTTATAGTAGGCATTGTTGTATCTCCCATGTTCTTTTCTGGTATTGTACTACTTTTTACACTCTGTTCGCAATATGTGTCAAATACATATGACATGCCGTTGACGCAGTATGATATAATGCATGTAGACGTTGATTGAGAGGTATTGTATGAATAAAAAAGGGGCGCTTGCGCTTATGGCACTTGTGATGGCTCTATTAACGGTAATGATGTTTTCGGGCTGTGCAAACCGCAAAAACGCGTCCGGAATACGAGAGTTCCGCTATAGCTTTGGCAAGCAGGGGGATAAAACGTGCTTCAGGCTTTATTTTGACGGGGATGAGCAGCCGCATTATTTTTCGGAATCGGAAAGTCAGGGCACGAGCAACGACTTTGTCTGTACGGAGGAGATGTTTGAATGGCTCAACACAGTTGTATCGCAATTCGGCGTAAGCTCATGGAACGGCTTTGTCGGATATAATTCAGCCGTACAGAACGGATATGAATTTGAGCTGTACATAGAGTTTTTTGACGAAACATATCTCAAAGCTTCGGGATACGAAAGCTATCCTGACAGCTATGATACGATACACAAGGTTTTTGTTGACTATTTGGAGCAGTACAGCTCTGCGGGCTTTACTGAGTAATTCGGTAATTTATTATCGAAGCTCCACTCGCGACTTTTCTGTGCCGCCGGATTCAGAGTGGAGCTGCTCTTTATCTTCCTTACTTATATTGCCGTGGTTGCGCGTAAAGACGACGCCCGGATAATGGCGCATGACGCTCGAACAGGTGTGAGCGGCGACTGGAAGGGGGGCTTTACGGTCGGCGGCAGGGTTAACCGCGATGAAAGCGGCGAGAGCGACCGTGCCTATACAGAGCGACGAGACGAGCGCGTATCTTGCTGCGTGGTTCTTGGTGCGGGCCCTGTCTTTGCGGGCGAATTCGATGTATGAGGCCATGCAGCTGTGCAGATATTCGAGCGTTTCGATATATTCGCTAATGAGCTGCATGTCACGCTTTTCGGGCTGAACGTTCATTTGCTCAAAAAGCAGCTTTTCCGTCCTTGCGGCCATGGCGGCATATGCGCCGTATGACGGCCTGAATACTTTTTTCTTTGATGACATTTTGCTATCCTTTCCTTGCGCACGGCAATTACTTTTTCTCTTTATCCCTTTTGCTTTCCGCTTCATCTTTGTCGTCGTAGTATTGACCTATGTTGTTGATGGCGGAATACAGCTTGATTTTTACCCTGTGCAGCCTTACCGAAGCGGCGTTGTAGGATATCTGCAGCTCTTTGGCGACATGCGCTATATCGTATTTTTTGATATAAAACAGCTTGTAAGCGTCCAGCTCGGATTCGGTCAGCCTTGCAAGGATCACTTCTTTTGCTGCAGGGTCGTCTTCATCATCGATTGAGGCGATAAAAGCGTCCTCGGCCGACATAGTCTTAAGATAATTCGGCAGTTCGCTCAAAGGTACCGACGAGTAACGGCGGTTTTCGTCTCTGCAATACTTCAGGATGCAATGCTTGGCGGTTTTATAGAACCATCCGCCTATATTGCTGTGCTTTCGAAGCATTTCTGCTTTCTCAAGCGCTATATCGAACACACGATGCGCACAGTCGGCGGCAGCGTCTTCATCGCCGTTGAGGCGAATCTTGCAAAAGCTGAAAACCAGATTAAAATATTGTTCATAATACTCTCGCCATGTTTCCAAATCCTCATCGTAAGGAATGAAGACGAGAAAAGGGAGAATGAACATAGCAGGATCTTCCCTACGAGTATGTTGATATTATACCACCAATGCTCGGATTGGTAAATAGTTTTTCATTACTTTTATCTGAAATTTAACCTTCGATAGGGTTATAGCTATGTCTGATGTGCATTTTGCGCCTGACAGGGTTAAAATTCACCTATATCGCGGAAACCATAGCCATAAGCCTCGTCATAAGGGCAGAGCATTATGATGGCTTTGGGGTCTATCTTGTATACGGCCATGCGCGCCTTAAAAGCCTCCGCCTTGGAGCACGCGCAGAACAGCATCTGCTTTTCTGTACCCGAATATGTGCCGACGGCGTGAACGAGTGTAACGCCGCGATCTATCTCCTTGCCTAACGCATCGGCGATATCCATGCCTTTGTCGGTAATTATCATGGTAATCTTTCCCGAGCTCGTGCCGTACATGAGCTTATCTATTACGGTGGCGCTGACGGCTGTCATAACAAGGCCCTGCAAAACGGCATCGATGCGGTGGAAAACGAATCCGCCCGCGAATATTACGATAACGTCCAAAAACATTGTTATCTGCCCGATAGAGAGATGAGGTCTTTTCTTTCTGATGCTCATTATGATAAAGTCGGTGCCGCCTGTAGATGAACCGCGCATGTAGATAAGGGCATATCCCGCGCCTGAGGCAGCGCCGGCAAAAAGGGCGGTAATTAACGCATCGCCCGAATAGGTGGGGAAAAGCGGAAAAACAAGGTCGATTATCAACGCTGTTATTATCATTGACTTAAACGACTTGAGAAGAAAGACCTTTCCGAGAAGCTTGTAGCTTATAAGAATTATGGGAATATTGAGTATGACCGTGGACAAGCCTATCGGTATCTTCAAATAATGATTGATAATTATTGCAAGGCCTGATATTCCGCCCGGAGCAAAATCCGCCGCTGCGGCAAACGTATACAGACCAATGCCGAGAAGCACGCCGGCGAATATGTCAAAGAGTATATCCAACAGTACGCTTTTTATGGTTTTTCCGCTGATTTTTATTCCTTTTCCCATCGATGTTCCTTTCGGGCAGCAGTTTGCTTTGTTCATACGAATCCGTCGGGGTTGACCGACGGATCGTGGCTTTATCGGCCTTTGTGTTTTGCTTTCCTCTTTGCCCGGCGAAGCTCGAATTTGAGCTTTTCGGCTGCCTCGCGGTCATGCTTCGCGGCTGATTTGTGCTCCTGCTTGTTGAGCTCATATTGCGCCTTAAGCGCTTGCTGCGATTTTGTGCCGACGCCGACGGAATTGACGGCTTTTTCGATTTTTCGCCGCATCCGCTTTGGGTTGGACCGTGAATGCTCGCGCTCTTCGTAAGCGACGGGCTGCGAAAACCCGAGGTTGCGAAAATTGGCGCAGATAAATTCCCAGACCTCGGCGCCCTTCGGCTCTGCGCCGGACGCGGCCTTTGCCGCGCTCAACGTTTTACCGTCGCTGCGCTCCAAAACGCATACCCAAAACGGGCCTTTGAAGAAAACAGTTAATGCAATGGTTTCAAACATTGCGCTCCTCCCGTCTGTGGCTTCTTGTATACGGGAAGCGGACAACCCCGGGAGGGGAAGGTTACTTGTGACATGCGTCACGCACGGACTACCGACCGCACCGTGTTTTTCTTCCCGAAATCACATGTTTATTGTATCACTCGAAATATGCTTATACAATCGTTTCCGTCATAAAACAGGCGAAAAAACTCGAATATGCGAAACTATATATCGCAATCACGAAATGCTCGATACAGTGCTTGCGGCGGAAGTATGTTTGTGCGCGAGAGATAGTGGATTAGAGGTTCTTTTCATAAAGCTTGAAAAGATCGAGACCGTATTTGCCATACCCCAAGTCAAAATCTCCCATGCACATAAAGCCGAGCTTTTCATATAGCCTTATCGCCGGGATGTTGTTGGCAACTACGTCAAGTCGAATGGCCTTCATGCCCGATTTTCGCGCCGTGTCCTCGGCGAAGCGCAGCAAATCTGACGCAAAGCCTCTGTTCATAAGCTGCGGAAGCACGGCGAGCGTGTATACGACGAAAACCTTGTCGTACGTCAAGTCAATGCTCCAATTTGCCTGCTTGTAGCCGTGCTCGGGCATGTTGCGCAGAGTCACGGCGCCGATTATCTGACCTTCGAGCACGGCGATATAAAGCGATCCCTCCGCGATTGCGCCTGCGGCATCTTCCACCATCGGATAGAGCCCCTTTTTCCATCCGGGGTAGTTGACTGTGCTACTAAGATAATCGCACACGCTGTCGTAGAGACGGCCAACCTGAGCGATATCAAGCGAGTCGGCTTTTTGTATTTTTATTGATTTCTCCTGTATTGTGAAGCATCGTATGCAAACAAAGAAGCAAGCCGCTTGACTTGCTTCTTTCTGGAGGCACCACCCAGAATCGAACTGGGGATGACGATTTTGCAGACCGCTGCCTTACCGCTTGGCTATGGTGCCGAAAAAATGGAGCGGGAGACGGGGCTCGAACCCGCCACCTCCGCCTTGGCAAGGCGGCGCTC
>OIZL01000105.1_pt1 | contig 74029 bp, 75 predicted proteins | sample 1588541 | NCBI WGS metagenome assembly OIZL01 (sample SAMN03283285) | human gut metagenome | biome: human-associated habitat; material: feces | host: Homo sapiens | place: Peru | collected 2012 | reverse complement strand
TTTTCTCCTTTTACTATTGCTTCATATGTTTTTACTCTTCCAACAACATCATCAGATTTTACTGTTAATATTTCTTGAAGTGTATGTGCTGCACCATAAGCCTCTAATGCCCAAACTTCCATTTCTCCAAAACGTTGTCCACCAAATTGTGCTTTACCTCCAAGAGGTTGTTGTGTAACTAATGAGTATGGTCCAGTTGAACGAGCATGTATTTTATCATCAACTAAGTGATGAAGTTTAAGCATGTACATTACACCAACTGTAACTGGTTTATCAAATTTTTCACCTGTTCTACCATCATAAAGTGTAACTTTTCCATCTGGAGTACGTCCAACTTTTTGTAATAATTCTGCGATTTCTTCCTCAGTTGCACCATCGAATACTGGTGTTGCAATTTTCCATCCAAGTTCACGAGCTGCTGCTCCTAAATGAACTTCTAAAACTTGACCTAAGTTCATACGAGAAGGAACACCTAATGGGTTTAAAACAACATCTACTGGTGTACCATCTGGCATAAATGGCATATCTTCTTCTGGAAGTATTCTTGAAACAACACCTTTGTTTCCGTGACGTCCAGACATTTTATCTCCAACTGATATTTTTCTTTTTTGAGCTATATAACATCTAATTACTTGATTTACTCCTGGGCCTAATTCGTCTGAATTATCTCTTGTAAATATTTTTATATCTACAATTGTTCCTGCTTCTCCATGTGGTACTCTTAAAGATGTATCCCTAACTTCTCTTGCTTTTTCTCCAAATATTGCACGAAGTAGTCTTTCTTCCGCTGTTAGTTCTGTTTCTCCTTTTGGAGTAACTTTACCAACTAATATATCTCCAGGTCTTACTTCTGCACCAATTCTTATAATACCGTTTTCATCTAGGTCTTTTAAGCTGTCTTCACCAACATTTGGTATATCTCTTGTTATTTCTTCTGGACCTAATTTTGTATCTCTACATTCGCAATCATATTCTTCTATATGAATTGATGTGTATACATCGTCTTTAACTAATCTTTCACTAATTAAAACAGCATCCTCGTAGTTATAACCTTCCCAAGTTGCAAACGCAATTAAAACGTTTCTTCCAAGTGCCATTTCACCTTTATCTGTTGAAGGTCCATCTGCTATAACATCTCCTGCTTTAACTTTTTCACCTTTAACAACTATTGGTCTTTGATTTATACATGTACCACCGTTAGTTCTTTTGAACTTACGTAGTTTATATGTTTTTAATCCTTTTTTAGTTTTTAAAGTAATTTCATCTGCAGTAACTTTTTCGATTGTTCCATCGTCTTCTGCTAATATCATAATTCCAGAGTCTTTTGCTGCTCTATATTCCATACCTGTTCCAACTATTGGAGATTCAGTTTTTAATAATGGAACTGCTTGACGTTGCATGTTTGCACCCATAAGTGCACGGTGAGCATCGTCGTGCTCTAAGAATGGTATCATTGCTGCACCAACTGAAACTAATTGTTGTGGTGAAACATCAACATAGTCTACATCTTCTGGTGCTACTTCTGCGATTTGTTCTGCAATTCTTACTTTTATTTTTTTGTTTATGAATTTGCCGTCTTTATCTACTGGTTCTGATGCTTTAGCTATTACAAATTTTTCTTCAACATCAGCTGGCATATATTCAACTATATCTGTTAATTTATGTGTTTTCTTATCTACTTTTCTATATGGTGTTTCAATAAATCCATATTCATTAATTATAGCAAATGAAGATATTGCTGATATAAGTCCAATGTTTGGTCCTTCTGGAGATTCTATTGGACATAATCTACCATAGTGAGTAAAGTGAACGTCTCTAACTTCGAAACCAGCTCTTTCTCTTGTTAAACCACCAGGACCTAATGCAGATATTCTTCTTTTATGTGTTAATTCTGAAAGTGGGTTTGTTTGATCCATAAATTGTGATAATTGTGAACTTCCAAAGAATTCTCTTATTGATGATGTTATAGGTTTTGTGTTTATTAATGTTTGAGGTGTTACAACATCTAAGTCTTGAATTGTCATTCTTTCACGAACAACTCTTTCTAGTCTTGTTAAACCAATTCTAAATTGATTTTGTAATAATTCACCAACACATCTTACACGTCTATTTCCTAAGTGATCTATATCATCAACTTTTCCTAATCCATGGTCTAAGTTAAATATGTAATTTATTGAAGCTATTATATCTTCGTTAGTAATATGTTTTGGAACTAATTCATCCATTCTTTCAACTATTACTTTTAATAAGTCTTTTTTATCTGTTGTGTCAATTATGTTTTTTAATATTTCATAATTAACTGCTTCTTTTATTTTTACATCTTTAAAGTCTATATCTAGAACTTCATGTATATCTACTGTTCCATTTCCTATAACTCTAACTTTTTTATCATTAACTTTAACATCTACAATATTAATTCCAGAATTTTGAATTTCTTTTGCAGCTTCTGCTGTTATAGCTGTATCTTTTTCTACTAAAACTTCTCCTGTTTCTGGATTTATTATATCAGCAAATGCTATTTGATTTGTGATTCTTGTAGCTAGGCAAAGTTTTTGATTATATTTATATCTACCAACTCTTGCTAAATCATATCTTCTTGGGTCAAATAATAATCCACTAAATAAGTTTCTAGCAGCTTCTGCTGTTGGTAATTCACCAGGTCTTAATTTTTTATAAATTTCTATTAAAGCTTCATCTTGAGTTTTAATAGTATCTTTTGCAAATGTTGCTTTTAATTTTTCTTCGTCTCCAAATAATTCAGCAATTTGTTCATCTGTAACTAGTCCAATTGCTCTTAAAAGAACTGTTACAGGTATTTTTCTTGTTCTATCAACTCTAGCATAGAATACATCGTTTGCATCTGTTTCATATTCTAGCCATGCACCTCTTATTGGCATTACTGTTGATGTAAATAATTTTTTACCTGTTTTATCGTACGTAAAAGCATAATAGCATCCTGGAGAACGAACTAACTGGCTTACTACAACTCTTTCTGCACCATTTATAACAAATGTTCCTGTATCTGTCATAAGTGGAAAGTCTCCTAAGTAAATTTCTTGCTCTTTAATCTCTCCTGTTTCCTTGTTGATAAGTCTTACTTTTACATGTAATCTTGTTGCATATGTTGCATCTCTTTCTTTTGCTTCTTCAATAGAATATTTCGTTGTATCTTCCATGTAGTAGTCAAAGAACTCTAATATAAGGTTTCCAGAATAGTCTACTATTGGTGAAATATCCTTTAATACTTCTCCTAAACCTTCTTTTACAAACCAGTCATATGAGTCTTTTTGAACCTTAATAAGATTAGGCATTTCGATAGCATCTTCTGTTTTTGCAAAAGTCTTACGAATGCACTTTTCGTGTTTGATATCCTTTACCAAACTAATCACCCCTGTTTTTAAAATTAGCAGGTAGTAAATTAGTATTTATAAAAGTCCTTCTTAACATATAAGGTATTTATTTAAACTTATAGGCCCTGCTTATTATTCCCGTAAGATTAAATATACTTTCTTATACGTAATTCCTCTTTTATAAATAACTTTAAAAAGGCAACAAAAAAGTAGGCTGATAAACTCTCTTTTTTATCAACTTACCTAACAATATGTTATATTCTTAAAAAACTTTTTGCGCACATAGTTTTTTAATTTTAATCACCCTTCTCTTTTACAATAGAGATATTATATATTTTTTTGCATGGCTTGTCAATAGTTTACAGTGTTTTTTCTTAGAATATTTACGGATTAATCGTTTTGAGCATATATATTATACATATATATTTTGTACATATATATTTTTTAGTACTTTTTGGCTCAATACATAATTTAAAAATTTCTAAATTAATTTTTTGGCACCCTTTCACTTAGCCCTCACAGAAAATCTGTGAGGCGCGAACATTTTCCAAAAAATTAATAAAGAACTTTTAAAATTATTTCAATCGCAGTCAAAGTACCAAAAAATATATATGTACAAAATATAAAATAAATTAAAATAGCTTGTCATATTTTTTTCGTATTTGAATATATTTATATTAAAGTATTTTGGGCAGGCACAAAACCTGCTCTTACAACACCAGGATTAATTTTAAAAATTATATAGACTTAGGGATATACAGTTTTTCTAGTTTTTTTCTTTATTATATATAAATAATTTGACATACTTTTTTATAAATGATATAATCAAAAACGTAAATTAAAGGAGGCTTATACATATGAAAAAAAATGAACAAGCTTCATTGCAATTACTTAAAATTACAATCATTACATTAATTTTAATGCTTACTTTCAGCATAGCCGTAAGAGCTTTTAGTAATAGCAGTTTTAATAATGTAAAAATTAAATTATCGAATAATTATGAAATGAATATAGTAACCACAAAGAAAAAGGTTGCAGATATATTAAATGAAAACCACATAGTAGTTCTTCCTGACGAAATTGTATTTCCAAGCTTGGATTCAGAACTAGAAGACAACAATATTATAAAAATAGCAAAAGCTAATTCGGAAGAAAGCAAGGTTTTAGAACTTGCAAATTCCGAAAATATTATTTCTGCTGAACAAGTTTTAGGAAATTATGCTAATGTAATAGAAAAAATTGAAACAGTTGACGAAGTAATACCATACGAAACAATAACAAAAGATACTTCATCAGTTAGCTCTAATGATAGAACCAACAAAGTAATTCAACAAGGAAAAGACGGATTAAAAAGAACTACATACAAAGTAAAATACAAAAATGATATTGAAATATCTAGAACAGTCATAAGCGAAGAAATAATAGAAAAAGCTGTAAATAAAATTGTGCAAGTTAATAAATCTACTTCTAGAGATGGAGAAGAAACATCAAGAACTGGAAGTACATCTATAGCTTCAATTGCTGCAAAGAGTAATAATTTAGCAAAACAAGTAGAAGGAATAACTCCTATAGTAAAAACATTAAATGCTTCAGCTTATACTGCCTCTACATGTGGAAAGAAACCAACTGATAAAGGATATGGTAAAACAGCTTCTGGAGCTATGGCATCATCTTGGTACACAGTAGCTGCAGGAAAAAGTTATCCAATGGGTACTGTAATTTATATTCCATCTATGAAAAACAAGCCTAATGGTGGTTGGTTCGTTGTTCAAGATAGAGGCGGTGCAATATCAAACAATAAATTAGACATATATATGAACACATATAACGAATGTATTCAATTTGGTAGAAAAAATATAGAATGTTATATATACGTAAAATAAAAGCGACTCAAAGTCGCTTTTTTTTTAAGCAAGAATTTGGTTGCTTGGGGAGCTAAAATATTTTACCATAGGATAGGGGACGTAAAATAAAAGGAGACCAAATTCCTGCAAGATTAAAAACTTTTTTATAAGTGCTTAAACGCACACTAAAATAACTAGCTAAATACAAATATAGCTTGCTTATAAATTAATATATTCTTTTAATTTCTTGGATTGTTTTTTTATTATGATTTTCTTTATTAAAAAAAATATAGAAAAAAATAATATAATTTTGAAAAAAAACATTTTAGATTCCTAAAATTATTTGAATTAATGTGTAAAGTTGTTCTTTACATTATGCTTATACTATATCATAATTCACTTAAAAGTCAAGAAAAACTTTACGACATAATTCGCCAAAAGATAGCTGAAGTTATCATTCCAACAAAATCTGCTAAAAGTGCTGCCACAAGCACAAATCTTATTTTTTTAACTTTAACTGCGCTAGTATACAGTGCAATTGTATAAAGTGTAGTTTCAGTTGATCCCATAATTGTGGATGTAATAAGTCCAATTATAGTATCCACACCGTAATTTTTCATAATATCTGTAGCAATAGCCATTGACGCACTTCCGGATATTGGTCTTAATATAGCAAGTGGTAATACTTCAGATGGAAACTTCAATATATTTAAAATTGGCGTAGAAACCTTTGCTAGGCATTCTAAAACTCCAGAAGCTCTTAATACATTAATAGATAAAAACAGTCCCAATAAAGTTGGAAAAATATTTAAAACTATTTCTAAACCCTCTTTAGCCCCATCTACAAAAACATCAAATACTGCTTGTTTTTCTAACACGCCATAAACAATTATTAATAAAATTGTAATTGGAATAGCTAAATTTGAAATATAAGTTATAATATTCATATTTTCCCCTTCTTACATCTTTTTAACTAATATCTTTCCACTTATTATTGCTGTTGTAAAAGCTGCTATTGTTGCTATCCATACTGCAATTATAATTTTTGCTGGTTCTTGTGAACCTAAAGAACTTCTAATTGAAATTACAGTAGTCGGAATTATTTGTAAAGATGCTGTATTTATTAAAATAAACATTGCCATTGAATCACTTAATCTACTTTTGTCATTATTTTCTTTTTGCATGCTTTCCATTGCTTTTAAACCAAGAGGCGTAGAAGCGTTTCCTAATCCTAAAATATTTGCAATTATATTCATTGATATTTCTTTACTTATTTTTTTATTGTTTTTTATTTCCGGAAATATAAATGAAATTAATGGTTTTAAAAATTTTGTAAGTTTTTCAATAATAGATGTATTAACTGCAATTTTCATAATTCCATTCCACAAGCACAAGGTTCCAAGCAAGGTTAAGCACAACGTAACTGTTTGATTTGCTGATTCAAAAACTGCATTACTTACATTACTTATATTTCCAGAATATATTGAAAAAATAAATGAAATAATAATAAATAATGGCCATATTTTATTTAACACTAAGAATCACCTACAAAACAATTGTATTCAAAAAAAATATATAAATACCATATATTTTGTATATTTTTTATTGACTAAATATACAAAATATGGTATTATCTATCACGATAAATAATTTGTCGAAAATTGTAATAAAATTCGACATAAAACGATATAATTTGGGAGGTAAAAAGATGAAAGCGACTGGAATTGTTAGAAGAGTAGATGAACTAGGAAGAGTTGTTATTCCTATTGAATTAAGGAATAAATTTGACATACAGGTTAAAGATCCAATAGAAATATTTGTTGATGGAAGTTCTATTGTATTAAAAAAATATGAACCAAATTGTATCTTCTGTGGTAGTTCAAAAAAACTAATTAGTTACAATGAGAAACTAATATGCGAAAAATGTGCTGAAAAAATCGGAAAAAAAGTTGAAGTAGAAAATGGATAAAAATTAAGAGAGCTATTTATTTTTATTAGCTCTCTTTTATTTTTTTCTTATCGTCAATTTAAGTTTCCATATGAAATAAGGAAAACTCAAAAGCAATAGTGATTATAGCTTATTGTGTAATAAACAATTTATAAATATCATTTTTTCTTACATTTCTATCCTTTGCAATCTTCTTTATAATCTCATTTTTTTCATAGCCTTGCTTTTTATAAAAATCAAAATGTTCTTCTATTGTAAGATTATTTAATTCTTCTATTTCGTTATTATTCTTATTTGCGTTTTTTTCAATTATTAATACATATTCTCCTTTTGGATTATCTATTTGGCTTAATAATTGATTTGCGTCTCCAGAAATAAACTCCTCATGAATTTTAGTAAGTTCTCTTGCTAGAACTATTTTTCTGTTTTCAAGTATATCGCTCAAATCTTTTAATGTTGATAATAATTTATGTGGAGCTTCATATAAAATAATTGTAGAGTTTTCATTTTTTATTTTATCTAATTTTTCTTTTCTGTTCTTTTTATTTAATGGTAGAAAACCTAGAAAGCAAAATTCAGATGTATCTATTCCAGAGGCAATTAATGCATTAATTAATGCACACGCACCGAGGAATTGGAACAACTTTTATATTATTTTTTAATGCTTCTTTTACCACGACTTCACCAGGGTCAGATATTCCAGGTGTTCCGGCATCTGTTATTAAAGCTATATTTTTATCTTCTAATAATTTATTTATTAGCATATCTGTTTTAATATCTTCATTATGTCTATGATAACTAATTAATGGTTTATATATTTCTAAATGGTTTAAAAGTTTTAATGAATGTCTTGTATCTTCCGCAGCTATGTAATCTATTTCTTTTAAAATTTTTATTGCTCTTAATGTTATATCATCTAAATTTCCAATAGGAGTAGCTACTAAATATAATATTCCTGCCATCTACTTTTCTTCCTTTCCATATATTTTAAGAATTTCATCTGTGTACGAACCATCTTTATTGTATACAACTAACGGTTCTTCTATATTTAAAAAAGATTTTGCGTTTTTAGTTGCTTTAACTAAAATTAATTTAGGTTTACTATCAGAATATGATTGCACAGTTCTTAGTTTTTTAGGCTCTAGTTTATATTTTCTTAATAAATAAAATAAATCTGCCAATCTTTCTGGTCTATGTACCATATATAAGCTTGCACTATTTTTTAATAATTTAGAAGATATCTCTATAAAATCTTCTAAAGATGCTGTAATTTCATGTCTTGATATAAGTTTTGTTTTAGATTCATTTTTTAGTCCAGAATTATCTTTTTTATATGGAGGGTTTGAAACAATTGCATCAATTGAACAATTTTTAAAAATAGTATTTAAGTTTTTTATATTATCATTAATAATTTCAAATCTATTTTCTAAACCATTAAGAATAATACTTCTTCTTGCCATTTGACATACTTCTTTTTGGATATCAACTCCATATATTTTAGAAAGACTTGTTTTTCCACAAAGTAATATTCCTAATATTCCTGTTCCTGTCCCTAAATCAATTACTGTTGAATTCTTTGGAATTTCTTTTGCAAAATCAGATAAAATTACACTATCAATTCCAAAACAAAAACCATCTTTATTTTGAATTATTTTTAAATTATTTAATTGTAAATCATCGATTCTTTCATTATCTTTTATTTCTATTTCCATATTTACCCTAACTTTTATAAAAAATTATTCATATTATATAATAAATTATTAAAAAATGCAATTGGAGGTAATATGGTTGAAAAGTATAATGTAAACGATTTAAATAATTCGAGAGGTGAAAATAAAAAGAAAAAAAATACATTTAAGACTTATAAGGATAATACACTAAAATCGTTAAATGAAGTAGAATATTTTTTAGACAATTGGAAACGTGCTTGGAAAGGAATTAGATTGTTTAAAATATTAAAGTGAGTTTTGAATTTAAATTATATTTGCAAGCAGGCAGTGTAGTAGTTGCTCTTTGGCCTCCCACTATACTACCTGCCCATATATTATTTTCTAATCATTTTTGGTAAAACATTCTTTAAAATTTATTTTTTTATCTTTAAACTCTTTGTTTTCTTCTCCATTTATTAGAATTTTTACTGATGATACTTCATTAAGTTCAGTTAAGGTATTTGTAATCGCATACACTATTATGCTTTCTTCCTCTGTCCCACTTGGCGCGTTATCTATAAACTCTTTCGATAAATCAACATATACAGTCTCTCCTTTTAGTTTACAAGAATTAACTTTTGTTCCTTCCGGAATTGCACTTTCCAATTTGCTACTTTCTGGTCCTGAAATTAATAAGTTAATTAAATATGTATATGGATCTTTGTACAATTCTTTTACATCAATGCATCTTGCTTCTGCTATTAATGTATTTGTTTCTAAATTTTTATAATATAATGATATTATTGTTTTTCTTATTTCTTCATCAGACATCTCAGCTTGTGGTGTATACTCTGCTATTTGATTTTCTTGTTCTGGCTTTTTAAATTTTGACCATATTATTATCCCAGCCAAAACAATAATTATAATTATTATAAATATAATTAATAAACTTTTTCTTTTTTTCATTTTTAAACCTCCATACTTAATTTGTTTAATATTATTAAAGACAAGTTTATTTTAGAACTTATTAAAAAGATGTTGCCCAAAAAAATTTTCATACTATAATCTTTTAAGTCTTAAGACTAGCATGAAATTCTTATATAAGGAGGATTATTTATGTATAATTGTATTTCAATACTGAGCAGGCACAAGACCTGCCCCTACACACTATATTAATTATTTTTTGTATAGATATGTCTTAGTTTAGTATTATTTTAAACCATTAACTAACAACAAATAAACTAGGAAATAAATTTCCTAGTTTATTTTATTAATCTGCTATTTCTAATAAATATTTTGATTTTAAATCAAACTCTATGTTTGGGTTATTATTAATTGTTTTTAGGAACAATTCTATAATTTTTTCTTTACAAGCATCTAATTCTTCTTTTTTTATATTTTTAGGTAATGTCTTTTCTATTTCTTTAAGAAAAGTATTTTCTAATTGTCCATATGCTTTAAATTCATGAAGTTTTTTTCCTTCATTTAGTCCCTGTAATTTCATAACCATCATTCTTGCATCATTTAGCATATAATATGCGTAAATAAAATCTTTCCTTTTAATTGCAATTAAATATTTTCTAATACAATACATAAACTCCCAATTAATTTTTTCATCTATTTTATAGTTTGAATATTTACTTGCAAAATTATTTAGCTCAGTTTGTAAATGTTTTTCTAATTTACCGTTTTTATCGACTGCTATTGTTATTTGTGGAGATTTTACTTTTAATTCATTCAATGGTCCAAATGAAATATCTGTACTTAATCCATTTTTCATATATATGGAAATTCCCCATGTTTTTTCTGTCCATTTCCTTTCCATTATATATCCAACTTTCTCTTTTTCAAAAAAATTCAAAATTTCATTTTTGACGATTTCCGCACTTGTATTTTCATTATAAGCCATCATAAGGTCAATATCGGAGTAAATATCATTAAATCCAATAGAACACGAACCAATTAAAAATGTGCCTAATATATTAGGAGATTCTTTTACTTTATTTAGTATTTGTTGTAAAAAATCTTTTCTATCTTTCTCTGTATACATTACTTACTCCTCCTTTTACTATTTATCTTCCTTTATTTGAATTCCTAGTTCTTCTAATTGTTCATGTGTTAATGTACTAGGTGAGCCCATCATTAAGTCCTGACCACTTGCACTTGTTGGAAATGCTTGAACTTCTCTTAAGTTTGGTTCATCTTGTATTAGCATTATTAACCTATCAATTCCTGGTGCCATTCCTCCATGTGGTGGACATCCATATTTAAATGCTGTAAATATAGATTTAAATTTCTCTTCTACTTCTTCTCTTGTATAGCCTACTATTTCAAATCCCTTAGCTAGGCTGTCTAAATCATGATTTCTTATTGCTCCTGATGCTACTTCATTTCCGTTACAAACAAAATCAAATTGACATGCTAAAATATCTTCTGGTTTCTTTTCTTCGTAGTCTTTTATTCCTCTGTGAGGTAAACTAAATGGGTTATGACAAAATTCGTATTTTTTACTTTGGCTATCATATTCAAACATTGGGAAGTCATTTATTATGCATAATTCTAGCTTGTTTTTATCTATTAAGTCACATTTTTTTCCTACATATATTCTAATCATTCCAGCGTATTTTTGAGCTATTGTTTTATCTCTGTTAGCAATAAAGAACATTACTGAATTTGTTTTCATGTTAAATTTTTCTATTAAATATTTTCTCTCTTCGTCGCTTAAAAATTTATCAATAGGCCCTTTTAAGGTTCCATCTTCTAATAGAGTTACATAACCAATTCCTGGCATTCCAATACTTGAAGCATAGTCAACAATTTCATTGAACCATGAGTTTGATTTAGTTCCTATATTATCTACAACAATAACTTTGATTGTTGATTTTTTAAATGGTCCAAATGTTGTGTTTTTTAGTGCTTCTGAAGCATCTTCTATTTTTAATGGATTTCTTAAATCTGGTTTATCTGTTCCATAGGTTTCCATTGCATCTTTGTATGAAATTCTCCTAAATGGTCTTGGTGAAACTTCTTTTTTAGAAAACTTTGTAAAAGTATCATAAAAAATTTCTTCCCCAACTTCCAAAACTTCATCTTCTTCAACATAGCTCATTTCAAAGTCTAATTGATAAAATTCCAATGTTCTATCTGCTCTTGCATCTTCATCTCTAAAACATGGTGCAATTTGAAAATATTTTTCGAAGCCACCTACCATTAATAGTTCTTTGTAAAGCTGTGGTGCTTGTGGTAATGCATAAAACTTTCCATTAAATAATCTTGATGGAACAACAAAATCTCTTGCTCCTTCTGGGCTTGAGGCTGTTAATATTGGAGTTTGAACTTCTGTAAAGCCTAGATCGTACATTTTATTTCTTAGGAAATGTAATATTTCAGCTCTTAATAAAATGTTTTCTTTTACCTTTTTGTTTCTCATGTCTAAATATCTATATTTTAGTCTAATATCTTCTTTTGTATTCTTTGAAGATATTATTTCAAATGGTAATTCACTTTTAGATTTCCCTAGTACTTCTAAGCTACTAACTAATAATTCTATTTCACCAGTATTAATTTTTTCATTAAAAGTATCTTCGCTTCTTTTTCTTATTGTACCAGTAACTTTAATTACACTTTCTTTTGTTAATGCTTTAAAAACATTGTCATCATTGCTTACAACTTGTATAGTATCTGTATTATCTCTTAAATCTAAAAATAATACTCCTCCATGGTCTCTAATGTTTTCTACCCAACCAGATACAGTAACACTTTCTCCAACATTAGAAATATTTAAATCTTTGCATTGATGTGTATGATAAATATTTCTTTTCATTTTCATCATCCTTTCATAAGAAAAGTGGCTTCGCCCACATGTGCATTTTGCTTCACAAATATGCACAGCCAAAAGTAACTTAACCTTGTTATATAGCAAAAATCTTCGATTTTTACTATATAATAAGAAAATACCCGTACGTCCTTAACTATAAGGACGAATACGGGTATCCGTGGTGCCACCTTAATTTATTACTTTTATAATTTTAGTAATCTCATTTATACTTATTTTGCAAGCATAGCAATATGATAACGGATTGCTACCGAATTAGCCTACTAAGAATTTTTCTTTTCGGTAATTAGCTCCAGAGTGTTCTTTCACGATGAGTTTATAACTAGTTCACACTATACCTAGCTCACTTTTATAACCAATATCGTTACTTTTCTCTATCAACGCAGTAGAATTATAGCATATTAGCTTATTCTTGTCAACAAACTATTTTTCCTCCACCTAGTACAATATCTCCAACATAAAAAACAGCTGATTGTCCTGGCGTAATAGCTCTTTGTGGTTCTTCAAATTCTACTTGTATTGTATTTCCAACTTGAATTATTTTAGCTTTTGCAACTTTTGATGAATACCTTGTTTTAACATCAACTTCCATCCACTCTGTTATTTCATCTACTAAAATTAAATTTATATTTTCTACTTTAATTTTAGTTTTATATAGTTCTTTTTCTTCTCCAACTATTACTTCATTTTTTTCCTTGTTAAACCCTAAAACAAATAATGGTACTGAATTTGATATGCTAAGTCCCTTTCTTTGTCCAATTGTGTAATTGTATAATCCAGTATGTTTTCCTAAAATTTTTCCTTGTGAATTTACAATGTTTCCCTCTTTAGGTTTAATATTGGAATTGTTTTCTAGAAACTTTTTATAATTTCCATCCGGAATAAAGCATATATCCTCGCTGTCTGGTTTATTAGCAACCTTTAAATTATTATCTCTTGCTATTTTTCTTATTTCTTCTTTATCTTCATAATCTGCTAATGGAAAAATAATATGGCTTACTAAATCTTTAGGAATGTTCCATAAAACATAGCTTTGGTCTTTTTTTAAGGAATTTGATTTTTTTAGAACCCATCTTCCATATTCTTCGCTATATTCGGTTTTAGCATAATGCCCTGTAGCTATATAGTTGCAGCCTAATTCTTTTGCCTTTTCATACATAAAACCAAACTTCATATATTTATTGCATTCTATGCATGGATTTGGTGTTTTACAACTAGAATAGCATTCTATGAAATCATCTATTACGTACTTTTTAAATTCGTTTTTGTAATTATATATAAAATGTGGTATTCCAATTTGATTGCAAACATTTTTTGCGTCAATATACGTATTTGTATTGCAACAACTACTTCCTACAAAAAGTTCCAATGTTGCTCCAATAACTTCATACCCACTATTTTTCAATAACAGTGCAGACACTGAACTGTCAACACCGCCACTCATTCCAAGTAATACTTTATTATTTTCCATTAATTACTCCTTATATTTTTTAAGCATATCTTCTATCGTGTGCCAGGCAAGTAATGCACATTTTACTCTGGCCGGCATATTTGATATATTTTTAAAAACAATTGCATCTTCTAGTTTTGCTAGTTCTTTTTCGTCCTTTGTTTCTCTTTTTATCATTTCTATAAATGTTTTTATTATTTTTTTTGCCTCTGATATTGTTTTACTTCTTAAAGTATCTATCATAATTGACGTTGATGCTTGTGATATTGCGCATCCGTGTCCTGTAAATGCTAAATCTTCAATTATATTTCCATTTAGCTTTATTTCTAATTTTATTTCGTCTCCACAATTAGGATTGTGTCCCATTTGTGAGCAAGTTGGGCATTCTAATGTTTTTTTGTTATATGAATTCATGCTATGTTCCATTATTAAATCATTATATATGTCTGAAAGTTCTTCCATTTTACACCTCTTTAATATTTTATATATTTTTCAAACATTTTATAAGCTTTTTTTAAAGCATTAATTAAATTATCAACATCTTGCTTTGTGTTATAAAAATAAAAGCTTGCTCTGCATGTTGAATCAATATTTAAAAATCTCATAAGTGGTTGTGCACAATGATTTCCTGAACGAACGCATACATTTTCAGAGTCCAGTATACTTGCTACGTCATGTGGATGCACTCCTTTTATATTAAATGAAATTACAGAAGAATGGTTATTTAAGTTGGGTGTTAAATACAAGGTTAAAAAATCTAGCTTAGACATTTCGTTAATTGCATAAGTTACCACTTCTCTTTCAATTTCACTTATTCTATTATAACCTATTTTTTTAATATAGTCTATAGCTGCTCCTAAACCTATAACACCTTCAACGTTTTGTGTTCCAGCTTCAAATTTATTTGGAATTGGTGCAAATGTTGTATTTTGTTCATACACATATTCTATCATATCTCCACCCATTAAAAATGGATTCATTTTATTTAATATTTCCCTTTTTGCGTAAAGTACACCTATTCCGAGTGGTGCAAGCATTTTATGACCAGAAAAAACTAAGAAATCTGCGTCTAAATCTTGAACATTAATTTGCATATGTGGAATGCTTTGAGAAGCATCTATTAAAACTTTTGCTCCTTTTTTATGTGCATATTTAATTATATCTTTAATATTATTAATTGTTCCTAAAACATTTGAAACATGTGTAATTGCAACTATTTTTGTTTTATCTGTTATTTTGTTTTTTACTTCTTCTGATGAAATTTCATATTCCTCATTTATATACATATATTTTAAAATGCTTCCTGTTTTTTTAGTTACCATTTGCCATGGGACCAAATTTGAGTGATGCTCCATTATTGATAAAACGACTTCATCATCTTTTTTTAGATTATCTAACCCATATGAATATGCAACTAAATTTAAACTTTCGCTTGCATTTTTTGAAAATATTATTTCTTCACTATGTTTAGCATTTATAAATTCTGCAATCTTATTTCTTGTATTTTCGTAAACTTCTGTTGCTTCTAAGCTTAAAGAATATGCTCCTCTGTGAGGATTAGCATTAGTATTTTCGTAAAACTCACTTATTTTATCTATCACATATTGAGGCTTTTGAGTTGTTGCCCCACTATCTAAATACGTTATATCTTTATTCTTAAATATAGGAAAATCTTTTTTTATTTCTTCTCCATCCATTGTTTTACCTCTTTAATTTATTTTCTCATCTATTTTTTTTAGAATTGTTTTCTTTAGTTCCTCATCTTTTATGCTTTCTATTATTTTAGAAAAATTTGATTTTACTAAAAGTGTAACTGCTTCTTTATAACTTAATCCTCTAGACATAATATAAAATAATATTTTTTTATCAACCTTTCCAGAAGCAGTGGAATGGTTTCCTTCTACATCTTCTTCTGAACACAATAGCATTGGCAAAGCAATTGCTTTAGCATCCTCAGATAAAATCATACAATATTCGTTTTCGTTTCCTTTTGCTTTTTTACAACCTTTTTTGAAATCAATTGTACCTTTAAAATGTTTTTTTGCCTTTCCAGTAATTGCACCCTGCACATCAATATCTATATTTGTTTTTTTGCCGTACAATTCAGCAATATAATTTAAATCTTTAATTTGATTTTCGCATCCAAGATATATTGTTTTAACATTATTTGTAGCATTTTCTCCAATAATGCTTGAATAATAATTACTTATACTTTTCTGTCCTCCAATATCTATTATTGTGTAATTGACATTAGAGTTTTTATACAATTTATTTTCTATTGTTTCAAAATTATTTGAAGCTTCATTTAAAAAATTAACTATATTTATATTAACCTTTGCATTTTCGTTGGCTATTAGCTTAATAGCTCCATTATGAAAGCACTCTTTATTTGTATTAGACAAGTACTCAATTGTGATAGTTGAATTTCCATTTGCATTAATTAAAATTTGATTAATTAATGTATTGTTTTCATTGTCAAAATTGTATACTAGTTTAACATTATCGTTATTATTTAAATTAATTTTTATATTGTTACTTGAATTGCTATAATCTAGCCCTACACCATATTTAAACTCTAAATTTTCTTTTAGTTCTTCAATTTTTTTTGTTACTTGTATATTTGCAAATTTTTTTATATTTTGTGGTATATTAACATCCAAATTAATGCTATTAATATTAAAGTTATTTGAGGTTCTAAGTGGCGTATTATTTAATTCCATATTATCCTATACTCCCCTCTAATTCAAGATTTATTAAGTTATTCATTTCAACTGCATATTCAACTGGTAGTTCTTTTGAAATAGGATACGCAAATCCCCTAACAATCATTGATTTTGCATCTTCTTCTGATAGTCCTCTACTCATTAAATAAAAAATTTCTTTGTCGCTTATTTTTCCGATTTTAGCTTCATGCGAAAATTCAATTTCATCTGTCTGTATATCATTAACTGGTATTGTATCTGAGCGTGATATATCATCTAGCATTAGTGATTCACAACTCACACTACACTTTGAATTTTTTGCATTTGGCGAAATTTTAATAAAAGACCTATATGTACATGCTCCTCCATTTTTAGATATTGACTTTGAATTAACAACAGAAGATGTATTTGGAGCATTGTGAATAGCTTTAAATCCTGTATCTAAGTTTTGTCCCTTCCCAGCAAAAGTTATTCCTGTATATTCTGTTTTTGCTCCTTCACCATTTAATATGCTCATTGGATATAGCATTGAGACTTTAGAGCCAAATGACCCTGTTACCCAATCAATTTGAGCATTTTTTCCAACTATGGCTTTTTTAGTATTTAAATTCATCATGTTTTTAGACCAATTTTCTATTGTTGAATATCTTAAATATGCATTATCTTTTACATATAATTCTACACAACCTGCATGAAGGTTTACTTTATTATATTTAGGTGCTGAACATCCTTCGATAAAATGCAAGCTAGCTCCTTCATCTACAATTATTAATGTGTGTTCAAACTGTCCTGATTCTGGTGAATTTAACCTAAAGTATGATTGTAATGGAATATCTAGTTTAACTCCTTTGGGTACATATACAAATGATCCACCAGACCAAACTGCTGCATGTAATGCAACAAATTTATGGTCATTTATTGGCACACATTTCATAAAATATTTTTTTACCATTTCAGGATATTCTCTAACAGCTGTTTCCATGTCTGTATATATAACGCCTTGTTTAAGTAAATCTTCTTTCATGCTATGATATACAACTTCTGAATCGTATTGAGCTCCAACTCCACCTAAACTCTTTTTTTCAGCCTCCGGTATTCCTAATTTATCAAATGTATTTTTTATGTCTTCTGGAACATCATCCCAACTTGAATTTAGTTTGGTTTTTGGTTTTACATATGTTGAAATTTCATCAATGTTAAGTTCGGATAAATCTGGTCCCCAAGTTGGAAGTTCTAAACTATTATATGTTTCTAACGCTTTAAGTCTTATTTCTCTCATCCATTCAGGATCGTTTTTTTGCTTAGATATTTCCTCAACAATAGCCTTATTTAATCCATTTTTTATTTTAAAATCATATTCATCTTTGTTTTTTATATCATAAATATTTCTATTTATTTCTTTAATTTGGGATTTCACTTAAAGTACCTGCTTTCTTATATTTTTCAAAGCCTGCTGTTTCAATTTCTTTAACAAGCTCGGCATTTCCAGTTTTTATAATTTTACCGTCAATTAAAATATGAACATAATCCACTTTTAGGTTTTCTAATATTTTCATGTTGTGAGTAATTATTAAAACCGCATTTTCGTTTGATTTAAACATATTTATTCCTTTAGATACAGCTTTAATAGCATCTATGTCAAGTCCTGAATCTGTTTCATCTAATATTGCTAAACTAGGTTTCAAAACAAGCATTTGTAAAATTTCGTTTTTCTTTTTTTCTCCACCAGAAAATCCTACATTTAGGTTTCTATCAAGTAATTTAGGGGTCATATTTAATTCATCAATATATTTTTTTACGGTTTCTTTAAATTCAAATATTTTTATTGGCTTATCTTCAATTTTACTTTTAGCGACTTTCAAAAAGTTCAAAGATGATATTCCTGGTATTTCTTCAGGAGATTGAAACGACATAAAAATTCCCTTCTGAGCTATTTTATCTGTAGAAAGATTACTAATGTCTTCTCCATTAAAATAAATCTGTCCACTTGTTTTTTTATATTCTGGGTTATTTAAAATAACATTTGCCAAAGTGGATTTTCCGGCACCATTAGGCCCCATAATTACATGAGTTTCTCCTTTATTAATATTTAAATTTAATCCTTTTATAATTTCTTTTTCTTCTGCTTTTGCATATAAATTTTCAATTTTTAAAATATTTTCCATTTTTCTCCTCATTTATCATACTAATTTAGTAGTAATTATAATACGCAATTCATAGTTTGTCAATAGGAATTGACAATGTTAAAAAAAGTGAAACCATGTTTCACTTTTTGCAGGCAAGCACAAGACTTGCTCATATAATACTAAAATTTTATAATTTATAAAACTTATTTTATTAAATCTTTTAATGTTTTGCTATCAACATATTCGTTTATAACTTTGTCTAGCCCTTCCCAAAAAGAATAGGTTTTGCATACTTGTTTTTTTTCACATTCTCCACTATCTAAAACACAATTAACAGGTGCTAAATTTCCTTCTGTAGCCCTTAGTATTTCTCCAACACTGTATTCTTCAGGTAATCTTGCTAGCTTATACCCTCCTGTATTTCCTCTAGCTACCTCTAGAAAACCAGCTTTATTTAATTTAGAAATTATTTGTTCTAAATATTTATTGGAAATTTGTTGCCTTTGAGCTATGTTTTTTAAAGATATATAGTTTCCATTACTATTTATTGCTAAATCTACCATAACTCTTAAAGCATATCTTCCTCTTGTTGTTATCATATTATTTTTCCTCCAGTTTTTATAATATCAGAACAAATAGGAAAAATCAAGATTTTTCTATGATTTGTTCTCACCCGATTTGAGTTTTCAACTAAAAGAAAAAAATCTCAATGGGCTAGCGTATGTAGTATTTATTTTCTACAAATATATTTTATTAAAGGAGCAACTTAAGTTGCCCCCTCTAATTTTATCTACATTCACAATTTTCATCAACTAAACAAAGAACTAATCTTAGTAAATTCAATATTGTCATTGTTAAGAATAATACTGCTAATCCTATTAATATTGCTATTAATACAGACTCTGCTGTAATTGTTATAGCTAAACCTATAATTGCTGTAATTATTGTTCCAACTGCTGGTATAGCAAGACAATAGCCGACTTTACAAATGCATCTTTCTTTTCTGCCACACGCAAATAGTGCTATAAGTGCAAGTAATACAAGTGCTCCAATGCCTATTCCGAAAGCTATCCAAAGTCCTGTAACAATTCCAGGTATTACTGCTAAATATGCATTATAACCAACAATTATTCCAAGTACTACACCAATTATTAATGTTATTAAACATCTCCAATTTTTATTACACATCATATTTATTCTCTCCATCTAAAAGCTTTTTTCGTTTTGCTTTCTATATATATTATGATTTAAAAGGTATAATTGTTAAGGTTATCATTTTCATTTATACAAGAAGACATCATAGCAATTATATAGCATTTATATATATTAAACTCGTTTTAATTCTATAATAACTTTAATATTTAAACTCTCTTTTTCAAAAATTTCTATTATTCAATCCACAATTAAGTTATTTTTAATAAAATCACTTGATAAAAATATATCTTTGCCTATCCTTAATCAATATGGACTATTATAAATCACATACATATTTTAATAATAAAAAATTTTATATTTATATATGTATATTGCAAAACATATTGAATTTAAATCTTCTGAGAATTGACTTTGCCTATATATATTTATATAATAACTATCATACTAGAATGCATACAATGGTTAAAAAAATTAATAATTAAAATTGTTGAAGGAGAAAAAAAGTGTATAACAGTATTGGTAAACGAGATATATTAATTTTTCCTAAATTTAATAATATGAAAATAATTGATGAAATTAGAAATAAATACGATAGATTATCAGATTTAGTAGCGCCTCATATAACTCTGGCATTTCCTTTTAAAGATGAAATAAGTAATGAAAATTTAGTTTCTAAATTATCCGCAATATTAAAAAATTTCAATCCTTTTGAAGTCACTTTTAAAGGTATTTCTTTATCTGACGATAAATATATTTTATTAAATTGCATAAAAGGAAATAAAGAAATATTAAAATTACACGATGATATATATGAAAAAATAATACCAAGTCACTTTAAAAAGTCAATACAATACATTCCACATATAACACTTGGTCAAGCTGATAATTTAGAAGATTTTTCCAATTTCAATTATGAATTTACAACCATAGTTGATGAGGTTTCTATTGAACTCATAGGAAAGCATGAGCAGTCTATTATTATTAAGAATATAAAAATAAACCCTCCTTATTAAACTTTTTTGTCTAATAATTTGGGTTCGCTTCAAAGCGGCTTATTTTATATTATATATCTATTTCTCTTTCTGCAATTTTTCTCGCAAAATATCTATCGTGCGAAACAAATAAAATTGTTCCTTTATATTCTTTTAAATTTTCCTCCAATATCTCCCTGGTTGAAATATCCAAATGATTTGTTGGTTCATCTAATATTAAGAAATTTGTTTGTTTTATTACTAGTTCAGCAATTAGAATTCTAACTCTCTCTCCTCCTGATAATTCTTTTAATCTTTTAAATACATTTTCTCCATAAAACATATACTTAGCTAAAAAAGTTCTAATTTCTGTTTCGCTACCTTTAAAATTTTTTAAAAAATATTGTAGTATTGTATCAGATTCATTACTGAATTTTATTTCTTGAGGTATATAACCAATTTTTACTGAGGGATTTATTTTTATTTCTCCACTAAAATCCTTGTCTTTGCCTAAAATAATTTTTATTAATGTTGATTTACCAGAACCGTTCTTTCCTTTTAATTGTACTTTTTCTTCTCCGTAAATTTCCATATTAAAATTTCTAAATACTATATTTTCTCCATAACTTTTAGTTAAGTTTTTTATAACTAAGATGTCTTTTCCTGCTTTGCCACATGAATTAATTTTGATTGGAAGTTTTTTATCAACTCTTTTTTCTATAACATCAACTTTTTCTAATCTCTTCTCAATTGATTTTGCTCTTTTGAAGAACATTTCATTTCCAGCTAGTCTACCAAATTCTCTTAGCTTTTTGATAGACTCTTTCATTTTTTCTATTTGCTTTTGTTGAGTTTTATATAGCTCAAACTCTGCTAACGTTCTTCTTTCATCCTCTTTAATAAAATACGAATAATTACCAAAATATATTTTTGTATGCCCATTTTCCAATAATACAGTTTTAGTTACAACTTTATCCAAAAAATATCTATCATGAGAAATTAAAAGTATTGTACCTTTATACTCTATTAAAAAGTTTTCTAACCATTCAAGCATTTCTATATCCAAATGATTTGTTGGTTCATCTAAAAGTAAAACATTAGGATTTTTTAAAAGAATAGCAGCTAAATTAACTATCGTTTTTTCTCCTCCACTTAAAGCATTATATTCTTGCTTTAAAAAGTCATCGTCAAATTTAAAACCTGAACAAATCTTTTTAAATTTTTCTTCTAATTCAAATCCACCTATAGCAATGTATCTTTCTTGTAATCTTCCATATTTTTGTAATACTAGCTCTAAATTCTGATCATTTTTTTCCATATCAGCTTCTAGCTCTCTTAGTTTATTTTCCATAAGAGTAAATTCTTTAAAGCTTTCCTTCAAGTAGTTTTCAACTTTCATATTTTCTTGTTTTTTTTCGTATATCTGTTTCAAATACCCTATAGTAGAACCTTTTCTTATATTTATATTTCCGTGCGTCCTGTTTTTCAATTCCACTAATTATTTTTAAAATTGTTGATTTTCCTGATCCATTTTCTCCAATTAGTGAAACTCTCTCTCCTGTTTTTACTTCAAAGCTCACTCCATCTAGAACATTTTTTAGTCCAAAATTCTTTTTTACATTATTTAATTCTATTTCTATCATTTTTTATATCTCCTTATCTTATTATTTTTTAAGAATAACGAGATATATTTGCTATAACTTTCTAACTATTACAACTTATAGCAATTATCTCGTTGTAATAGTTGCACAGCCGAACCCTCTGTGTTTAATTTCCTCCATTAATTTTTCTTTTCTATTCATTTTTTTACCTCCAATGTAATTTTTTCTTGTATATTTTACCACATTTTTACAAAATTGTGAATACTGTTAACAAACAAGATGCGCCAATTTAGCGTATCTTGTTCTGTTAAGAAATTTGTTTGCAGTTTTTAATTTATCATTTTCAATTATTTATCTATTCAGTTTAACATTCTTCATTTATGCCTTTATCATACAAAATCATTCCTGCGCCTAGTTCTTCATTAGGTCTTGATATTCTTGTCTTATATAAATATTATAATAACTCTCCGAATCATTTTGGTCTTTTATTGAAAATTACAGTTTATCCTTATGTTTCTATTGTTTTGTGAATTTTGCTTTTAAGATATTTTTGGTCATTTTTAGATTTCATACTTTAATTAAATAACTTTCATATCTTCGTTTTTGTCACTTATAACAATCACCTCTTTCTATTCCAAATTTTATCTAAACTATTTGTTATCATCATTTTTTGTAAATTATTAATTTTATTTTTCAATTCCATTAAATTAATTCTTTCATTTCTAGTTGTTTTTTCCTTAATAATGCAATTATAATCTTTATCAAGTAAATTCCATCTAATTGCTATTTTTAGTAATTGATTGAGAACATTCATTATTTCATCAATTGTTTTACTTGATGGTTTATCAGTATAATTCCATTTTCTTTCATGTTTTAGATAATTTTCAAACTCAATAATTTTATTCTTATTAAAATCCTTTAGTTTTATATTCCCTAAATATTCATTTATTTTTTTCAATCTATCTTGATATGTACCATAACTATTAAATGATATCCTTTTGTATTTGTTTTCTAGAAAAAGCAGGCTTAGTTCATATATTGCCATATTTGAGTCAATAATTATTTCTTTTCTTTTATTGGAAACCATACTTCACACCTCATTAGAGGATACTTATTATCAAAATATTTGTCATTATAGCATTCAAAAGCTATTTCATAATTATCATCAAGTTCATATTCTTTATGTTTTTTTATCCATTCATTATAAAAATAAGATTTTATAGCATTTATAATAATAACTTTATCAATACCTTCTACATTAAAGATAACCCACTTTTGTTTTGGTACATTAATTATTTCAAAATATTCTGGGTAATATCCAAATGGACTATAATAATTGCCATAAAATGTATCTTTATACTTTTTTTCATCATCTATAAAATAAGATAATTCAAACATTTTTCCATTTTCATTAATAATAGCCATATATTCAAAGTCATTTTCTATTTTTTGAATATTCTCAGAAAGCAAATTTAAATCAGAAACTCCTATAAATTTCATTTCTTGTATTTCTTTGATTATAAAATCTTTAGGCTCACTAATGTATTGTGAATAATCATCTATAAACATAGGATTAATAAAATTATCGACTAATTTCTCTGTTTTTACTTTACATTTTAATTGAATTGGTGTAATTTTAAAAGTATCTTTAAAAGCTTTTGTAAATCCATCTGCACTATATAAATACTTTTCAGCAATATCAGAAACATTATCTTTTGATTTTATTAAATCTATAAATGCAAGTGTCATCTTTCTTTTTTTTACATATTCTTGAATATTCATATTAGCATATTTTTGAAAAATCTTTGAACAGTAATGTTGTTCATATCCACAAACATTAGCAATCTCTTTATTTGTTATTTCTTCACTATTTTTTATTTTTTCTTCGATGTATTCTATTGCTTTATTAAATACACTTATTAAATTATTCATAGCATTCTCCTTTCATATGTAATCAAATATTTGATTACATATATAATAACAAAATTTATATTATAAATCTCGAAGATAATAAGCTTTATTTTTAATCTTTTGTATTTTGCTATTGAAACAAATTTGTTGATATTTAAGTATTTTTTCGATCTTACCAAAAATAATCCGACTTGAATGAATATTTTCAGTCGGATCATATAATATTTTATTAAATACGTCAATTTATAAGCAATTTTATATTAATTAGTATTATTGCTATATGAAAATATTTTATCTTTTATTTTTATATACTCACCCTTATAGCTTTCAAGAATAATCTATCTATTCGCTCCGAATTAAATATTTTTATAAATATATTAGATATTTCTTTAATTATCTCATCATCTGTAATATCTTCATATTTTTTATTTATATCGACAAATTTTAATAACCATCTTCCATATCCTTTTTTATTAAAGTATTCATTAAGATAATATAAAGCTTCCTCAAGTTTTTTAGTTTGTCCATCTATACATTGATTATATGCATTAATATCTTTAACCTTAAACGCATAAATAATTGGAAGAATAATAGAATAGATGCAGCAATTTTCTTTTTCATTAAAGAAAACGTTTCTTTTATTATCATTTTCAATATAATCTATTGCTGTATCATACAACACTCTATATCTGTTACAATCCCTTAATGAAAATTTATATTTTTGTGACATTGCATAAAATACATCATGTGGCAAATAAGTTTCTGCTCTGAATTCGAGATATTTTTTAGCATAAACTATACTTCTACTATTATCTATCGTCATAGTATAATCAAAAAATCTATTTAAATATGTATATGAATTAAAACTTTGTCCGTATTGTTGTTTTATAGTATTCTGTAACTCATTATTATTTGAAACTATAATTACTGTAACATTAGGTAAATTATAATGTTTAATAACTTCTAATACTTTTGTTGCAAAATTAGGATTGCATCTGTCTAATTCATCTATAACTAATATCATTCTTTTATCAATTAATATATTATTAATTAATTCATTAAATAACTTCTTTCTTTCTTCATATGTATTAATCTCCTCTGATAAATCATTAAATGTTTTTATTTTGTCTATTTTTTCAGCACTCAAATCTATATTTAGAAATTTACTTGATACAATTTTGGTTAAAATATTTAGTACTTCTTTTATAGCCCCTGTTTTATCAAATTTACTAGATATTTCACTTTTGTATTTAGGATACTCGTTTAATATATTATAGATAATTGATTCTAGTACATCACTATGATCATCATTTTCCCATGCATTATAATAAAATACTAAGTTTTTATTACATATATTGCTTAAAATATCTCTTTCAGGTTCAACAAGTTTAAATTGCCCTTGATTATTATCTTCATTATAGTGTTCAATTAAATATATTAATTGCTTAACCAAAAAGGTCTTTCCTACTCCCCAATCTCCATCAATACATATAACTTCATTATCATTAATGTTTGAAATTAATCTTATAAGACTACTTAAATACTCTTGATTTCCAATTTTATCATCTATTAACGAATTGTGAATATTAATATCATTTGCTTCTAATTCATATTTTTTCATTCCTATTCCTCCTTTTTATATAATCATACCATTACCAATCCACATAACATGTCGAATTATAATGCAAAAAGCAGAAAGTTTTATTTTTATTAAACTTTCCGCCTTTCATTTAATTGTTATATAAAATCATTCCTGCGCCTAGTTCTTCATTAGGTCTTGATATAAAACCAAATTTCTCATAAAATATTTCTTTACCTTTTGATGCTCATAAATATGTTCTTATATCTGAATTTATCTTCTTATATTCATTAACCTTTTCTATTAGTTTATTCATTATTCCAGTTCCAATATGTTTACCCTGATATTCTGGGATTACCATTATGTCTTGTATGTATAAAAATATTGTTTTGTCTCCAATAATTCTTCCATATCCAATTAACTTATCCACATCATACACACATAGTGAATATAATGTATTGTTTAAGGCTTCTTCTAGTATATTATTATTTCTTGTTCCCCAACCCACCGCTTCTGTTAACATGTTAAATTCCGTAGCCGTTGGAGTTTTCTCAATGTATTTTATTTGCATTATTTTACTCCTACTAATATTTTATTTTCAAACTTTCTATTTTGTATATCATTTTTCACCATATACAGAGTATAGCATTTTATGGTATTTCTCGCAACAAGATTTCTTATATAAATATTATAATAAGATCTATAACCTTCGGGTTATGAGAATGGGTTGACAGTGTTGTGAACTTTAGTGAATTTAAGGGTTTTAGCTGATTTATCAATAAAAATTGGGGAAATGGATTTTCGAACATTTGTGTATTTTTTTAAACTTTTTTGAGAAGTTTTTCCCCAACTTTTCCCCAAGTGGTTTGATACACATGTTCGTAATTTATTTTAGAAAATGGGAAACCTAAAAAATTATTTTTGGAGGTTTTGTATTATGGAAAAAATTACTTATCATAAAAAAGGAGATTATTTGATTCCTAATTTGTGTTTACCTAAACAGCCTAATGGACATATTGGAAAATATGGAAAATTAAGATTAAATTATTTAAAAGATTTTAAGAGAGGTTTATATACTGAGTTACTTATAAGTGGTACTTTAAAACAACATCTGCTAGACATAGATAAAAATGCTAGTAATAAAGTGAATTTACTTATAAAGGAATTTGCTGAAGATGAAAATGTTAATGAGCAATTAAAAGAACATTGTCAAATGGAGTGGGTTCAGGCTATGAATAATATTAAAAATAGGGCTGAAGAAATTGTTTTGAATGAGATTATATATGTATAGGAGGATATAAAGATGGTTAATTTTAGAGAAGTAAATGATGATATTTTGAAAGAGTGGTTATTATATAGAGAGGATGAAATTTCTTCTTTAACTTGTGAGGAAGATAAAGAACATTGGGTTTATTTTGATGAGATTTCTGATAAAATTTTGAATTCTATTCCTAAACAGAATAGAGATTTTATTAGAAAACAACTTAATATTCTTGATGATAATTTCTTGGATTATCTTGGATATTGGAATGAGAAGTATTATAGGAATGGGTTTGTTGATGGTTCTCAATTAGTTATGGGGTGTTTTGAGGAATAGAAAAAATACCAGAAGATTAATTTCTTCTGGTATTTTTTAATTACTCAATATTGTTATAACTTCATATTCATATTTTCCTGTTTCATCTTCTTTTTTTATTATAGATTGTAAATCATAAAAATTATTGTTATTGATAGTCTTTTTTTGAGGATCATATATAAAAAATATAATATACTTTGGATTTTCTCTATAATATGATTCAATATCAACTTTTATCTGCTTAACAAATTCTTTTTCATCTTTGTCAGATTCTTTTATCATTTTTATTTCTAATATAATCCCAAATTCTTTAAACATAAAGTCTGTTCTTTCTGTTTTACCTCCAACTTGAGGTGTATTTTCTTCCTGCAACATTTTAGGAAAAATCGATTTTAATATTACATATAACAAATCTTGTACATCATATTCATCTTTTATTATAAATTTATCATGAGATTTTCTTCTTTTTAAAGTAATTCTTTTAACAGAATTGGAAAATTCTTTAAGTATATTTATAATTATATCTTTTGGTTCGTCATGAAATTGAATATCAGATGTTATCATTTTTTTATATAAATCTTCCATTATTATCAGATCATTAATACTTTCTGCACTAGATATAAATTCTAGGTAAATTTCTTTTTTTACTAGTGCCACCTTAGCATCTAAAATATTTTTTATAACAAGACCTTTTGCATCATTTACATTTTCAACATCTTTTTTTAATCTTTCTATAATTTGAGGATATATCTTGTAAATCAAATATTTATTTTCTAAAGTTGTTTTTTCGTATTTTTCTATTAAATCTTGTTCAATATTGTTATCCTTATTATTTAAAAGAAATATTCCTATCAGCTCATAAATATTCATTTTATAATCGATTCCTCTTACTGGTGGTTTTAACAGTATTTCATCTATTATTTTATTATCTATGTCTTTCTTTGAATATCCGCAAATTGCTAACTCTTTTGAATTTGCTGGAATATTTATATCAGTATTATTATCTATATTATTAATATAATTATATAAATATACATCTATCCCTGTATTATTTTCTATTAAATTTTGCTTTAATCTTTTTATTTCATCTTTTATAAAAACCATAATTTATCTCCTATTCCCTTTAATAGTTCGTAATCCCAACCATCAATTTGTTTTATTTCGTTAGTTAGTCTTGAAATTAAATATGGATATTGCATAGTTACCGTTCTTTTAGATGGTATAAAACTTCTAAAAGATAAATGACAAAACCAATAAATTTGTTTTGTTATATAATCTTTATCTTTAAATGTAGACCTATTATCAACATCTATTAATAATGGATTTATACTTTTATCAGATAGAGTTAATAGTGTTTTGTTTTCATCTATATTTATATATAATCCCTTTCTATTATTTTCTTTTCCTTCATTATTAAAAACTCTAAAATTATGATTGTAGTTTAAATGTACAATTGCATAACTTATATTATACTCTTTAAATTTATTTAACACATTATTAATGGCTTTTATTTCATATTTATTGCTTGGTGCTTTATTAATGTGAAATATCAATCTAAATTCTTTTTTATTTTCATTTTCTCTAAATAACGCATTTCTTAAAGTGCTTTCTAAATATCGTTCAAATGCCTCTTCATAATCATTCATATTTGTTAATGGTGTACAATCTGTAACAATATAATTTCCATTATATTCAAAAATTTGAGATACTCCAAATATTTTATTTTGAAACTTATCATAGCAAGAGGAAATTCCTATTATAAATTCTTGTTTTTCCCTTTCTATTTTTTCTATTGTCCAAGCTGTTCCTCCTATTTTCGCATAAATATTTAAGGAAATGTTGTTTAATATAAACTCATTAATATCTTTTATTCTTTCAATTAGTATTTCTTGTGAAGGAATTCCTTGTCCTATTAATTTTGCTTTACAATAATAATATGGTGATTGCTTTACATTTAGTTTTTTTTGTTTTTCTTCTAATATAACTATCACAAGATCTGGCTTTTCTGCTTTATTTATTATATTTTCATATACTGAATTTTTATAGTCTTCTATATTTAGATCATCTATATAAAATTTAATAAATTCTACATCCACATAAAAAACTTCTTTCAGTTTTCTTTTTAATCTTACAGAAAAAACTTCTTCTGTCCCTTCGTATTTCTTAGGGCAGATTACCGCACATTTTATCTTGTTAGTTGAAAAAATTTCATATGTATAAGGCTTCAATTCTTTTAATGCATCATTATACTTACCTTTTTGTGTTTTATCTAAATAATAATAATGATTAGGTGTTTGTAAGTTTTCCATATTAAATGCATTTTCTCTATAAGGTAAATTATTTAATGAAATAGATGAAATATGAATATTATCACTAATGTATATTCTTGATAAATGTTGTTTTATATAATCATAAGTTTTTATAATTGTCTTATATTGCTCATTAAAAGAATTTATTTTCCAAATAATTTTTTTATATTGTTCCGTATTATTAGTGCATTCAAGGAACCTGGTTAATGCTTTCTTATTGCAAAATACTTTTTCGTTGTCTGTTGATAAGTCTTGAATATCAATTCCATGTTGTGATAATTCTTTGCTTGTCCAGCTAAATATATTTTTTGTTTTAAAAGCTAATGTTATCCCTAAAATTTTGTTTTCTTTACTGTAATAACTATCTAATAAAAGTATTTTTTTTACTTCTAATCCTTCTATAGTTTTTGTAACATTATTATTAGACTCAATTTCAAATGTACTTGAATGTCTATCTTTATGTATTGAGGCCCCATTATTTTTAAATAATTCTGCTATGCTATTAGTTAAAATCACTCTAAATATTTGTGGATAATCGTCTAATGACAAATGTACACATATACCTTTTAACTCTATCGGAATATTACTATCATTTTTTTTCTTCCAATAATATATTTTATTCCCCTCAAATCTATAAAAAAATATATCTGGATATTTTTTTCTTAATTCTTCCAAGTTTTCTTTATCTATGTAATCAATAGAATGTACTTCAATTATATTATTATCTAATTTACATTCAAAAAAATTCAAAAAAGTTCCCTTCACTAACTGTTCCCCCTTACTTTATAAAAAAAGCAAAATAAATCTGTAAAACGCTTACATCATATTCTGCTCTTCCTTCGTTTATTCTTTAAATAAATTATTTCTTTTTAAAAATTTATAAAACTCATTTAAAATTTTATTATTTCTTTCAATTATATCTACTTCTTCAAAATTTTCATGTGTATCAGCTAATTCTATTAAATCTTTAATATTTGTTCCTACTTTCTTTGCTCCTTTATCAGTGATAAATCCATAGTAAAATTTCTTTTTATCCTTAAATCTATATTCCGAAGCTGGAATATTTATCTTTCTTTCTAATAACTCTTTATTTCCTAAACATTCTAAATTTTTTCTATTTTTTAAAGTACTATCTATTTCTTGTCTACCTTTTGCAAGTATATGTTCAATATCAAAATTCACATCTAAACTTTGTAATTCTTGTGATTCATTTTGAAAAGCATACCAAGTTAACATTGCTTTTGTTATTGGTCTTCTATTATAAAACTCATAGTTTTCAAAAGACTGTTTTATAACTTGCCCTTCAAATTTAAACTCATTAAATTCTACTTGATTGTTATTTACTATATTAATCATTTCAGCATATACGGGAGTTCTTAAAGCATTAACTCCTGGTATATAAACTGCATAAGTCCATATAAATGCAATTATTTTGTTTAGAAATTCATAAAATTTCTGATCATCTAACATATTATCTTTATCTCTATTTTGTAAATAATAAACTGATGTAAAATATGTCCACATTCCATTTGGAGCGTAATTTAAAACAAATAACCTTTTTAATATTCTATCTGAAAACCTATCAACATTTTGATTTAAAACATCCTTCCAGAAATCGGCAAGATTTATTAAATCATCAAATATATAATCATTCTTTAATAATTTATAAGAATCTTTCTCATAGAAACTTCTTAAAGCTTCGGTAGTTGAAGATTTTATTCCCATTTTAGCTCTTACAAAATACATATATCTTGTAAATAACTCATCCATTGGAGTTCCCTGACTTGGGTGAAAAATAGATTCACATAGTTCTTCTAGTTCTTTCCACTTCTTAACAAAACTATCTTTTTCACCTTTTTCACTATAATATTTGTAAAATTGTGCTTTAAAAATATCCGCATCTGATAATGGTAATCCTCTATCATTTAATGTTGAGAATATTCTTAATGCTGTTTCTTGAGATTCAGCTTCTATCGGTAATAATATACAATTGTTTAATATTCTAATAGGTAAATATGAAAAATATCCTGGATATGTATCTAAAAAGTTATTTATTTTTTCTTGAAAGAATCTGTAATTCTCTGCATATTTACTTTTTTGATCTTTTTCTACTATTCCAGTTTTTAGTATGTTTAAAAACTCATCTTTATACTTATCCATTGCAACTTCAGAATCTATTTTTAATTCATCTAAATTTGGCTTTCCAAACTCATCAGTTTTCCATATACATTTTTCAATATTTTCTCTTGTTGATCTTGATTGTTCGTCTTGCATACTTCCATATTTCGCATAAAAAGCTCTAAGTAATAGTAAAATTGTAGTCAATCTTTGTTGACCATCTATTACCTCTAGTTTTTTATTTTTGTTTGTAAATGTAACAATTGGTCCTAAAAAATATTCATCATTAGTATCAAACTTTGTTGCATCATTTTCTGGAATTGCAAATTCAAATATATCATCCCATAACTTTTGACACTCTTTTTCCTGCCATGCATATGGCCTTTGATAATCTGGTATTAAAAAGTCAGCTTTCTTATCTTTCAATAAGTCAAAAATATTTTTTTGATCTACACTTAATTTTGACATATATCATTTCTCCTTTATTAATTTTTTTATTCCTTCAATAACATTTATTACTTGTTCAAACTTTATATTGTTAGAATATGAGTACTGCTTAGAATAACTTGTCCACATATTCCTAACAAACTCACTATCTTTTATTTCTAAAATCACTTCATCTATTTTTTCTATATCTGTATCCCTTTTATTGAAAGTTTTTATTATGGCATTTTTCAAGTTTTCTTTTGAAAATTCTTTATATGTAATTAAATAGTACAAATCATAATAATCTTTCATTCTACTATTTAATATTCCTCTAGCAACAACTGTTTGAAATTTTTCTGCAATTATACTTTCTATGTTATATGTCATAATTTTCAAATTTCTATCTTCAAACATCATTTTATAATCATATTCTATTTCTCTGGGTGTTATTAAATCACCTGTTGCTATATCTATACTTAAATCTACTCTTATATTATCAAATTTTGCGACTATGTTATATCTTAATCCACCATAAGTATCTTCTTCTCTTATTGGTTTAGAATTTTTTATTTCAAAGCTAACATTATCTCCAACATCAATATTTAATATCTCTTGTAATACTTCATATAATTGCTCATCTGTTAAATCTATCCCCTTTATACAAGTATCCATATCCATGGTTGTTCTTGTATCAATTCCCATTATTGAAGATAATAAAAGTCCACCTTTTAATATAAAATTATTTTTATATTTTGAAACAGATAATCTTTCTAATATTTTTTCAAACATATAATTTTGTAAAACTTCGTTTGCTGTAATATTACAACTTGCTGCTAAGTTTCTAGACTTGTCCATTAAACTTTTAGCATTTTTTATCATATAATTGCCTCCATATAATTTTTAACTTTATCATATATATTCATTTTTTTTGCGTACTCAAACATTTTACTTGCATTAAATTCTTTACTTTTAATTGCTTTTTTAATTGCTTTATTTCTAATTTCTATATCTAAACTATCTTTATCTTTTATGATATCACACACTGTTCTTTCTAAATTGTATGTTTTAACTTTCATCCCTTGTGGAGACTTTTTTTCTGTAACTCCCAAATTATATAATTCTTTACTAATTTTATAAACATTTACTAAATCTTTAAATCTATGAGGATTATATTCTCTATATACTGTCACATCCATCTTTATTGGAGTTCTTTCTGTCATTTCATAAAAATATAAAGCTGTATTATAAGAAAATATTGCTTTAGGATATTTTAATTGAAATAAATAATACTCATCATACTTAAAATCTTTAGTTACATATATTCCCCTATCAATTCTTTCAATAATTCCTTCTTCTTCCATTCTTGATAAATATACTCTTGATATTCCTTTTTCTTCTAATTGCGCAGGTGTTATTATTTCATTATTTTTTTTCATTATTTTTAAAATTTTATTAATCATATCAATCTCCTTTTACAATTGTGCTTACATTTTATCATTTTGTAGCACAATTGTAAATATATTTCATATATTTTTATAAAAAAAGAAAAACTTTTGTATTTTTTAAAGTTTTTCTTTTTAATATTATTATTTGGCAAAAATAACTTCTTTATTCATTATCTTCAGTGCTTCTTGTTCTAATTCATATGCTTCATACCTTTTTTTATTTGCTTCTAGAGCTAAATCATTGATTTTCTTCTGTACTTCATGATTTTTAAGCAATGGTACTGCAATCTGACGAACATGATTATCATCTATTTCATCAACAACTGAACCATACGTAAAATGAGTAATAAGCTGAAATCCATACTCAGATGCAAGAAATACATTTAAATAACCTGCAATATCGTCATTAGCTGGAATAATACGAATTATATGTTCACTTGCAGCCCATTCTTCCCAATGCTTTGTTACTAAAGCCACTTTACCAATTGTTCCACTTCTTGTAATCAAAGTCGTATTTTCACTGATCTCTAATTGTTCTACAATTCGTTTATCATGTTTCGATGTGGATAAATACTTTTTATTTGATGGATCAAGTTCATATATTTGTTTTCCTCCTAAAAGCACTCTTCCATATCCTTCATCAACATAAACTCTTTTAAATCTCCCTGGAAGTATTACATTTTTGCTGATTCTTGGATCACTTATAGTAGTCACTTCTTCAGCATATTTATTAAAGTGTTCTATAATCTCATCTACAATTGGCACATGGTAAGATGCATCAAATCTATTATTAATATTGCTTAATTTAACATTAAATATCTGTGTTTTATCTTCTGTTTTGTTTTTTAATTCTTCGATTAATGGAATTTGTAATTCATCTATTAGCATCTTTTCTGCAATGTTTAATAATTCATTTGATTGATCTCTTTTTTCAAAGGATTTTTTTATTATATTATTTATTTTCACTTTTATATTTTTTGAAGCATTCGGAATTATTATTTTTTCTAAATGTTCTGGCTCGATATGAGTAATTACAGAACCATATTTATTAGTTTGAAGGATTTTCTTACCAATTTTTGTATTTAAATATGTATATAAATATCCAATATCATAATCATTATTTAATCTAATCCTAATGACATCATCAGAAAAAACTTTATCACTTAATGTCTCAGATACTATTGTTACATTTCCTATTGTTCCTGATCTTGTAAGTAAAATATCTCCTTTCTTTACTTTTAACGATTCCATGTCACAATTAGTTAATTTTGATATATATTTCTCTGGTTTAGGATATATTTCATTTATTTGAGATGGCAAATAAAATGGTTCTCCACTTTCTTTGTCAACATAAATTCTTTTAAATCTTCCGGGATAAAATACTTCTTTTATGTATTTTCCTTCTATTAAATTTACTTTATTCCATTTTGAATTATTTAATATTTCTCTAGCATTTTTAGCTTCAATATCAAAGACACTTGCTTCCAATCTCTTTCCATGTTCTATAACATCTAACAAAGAAACGGAACACCATTTTATTTTACTTTCATTATTTGTTACTTCTTCATAATTTAAATCTTCCACTTTAGCTAAATTATTTTTTACCATGATATTCCCTCCTTTATTTTCCACTCTTTAAAAATTGGCGGAATTTCAGGAGTATCATCATCTTCTACTTTAGTTTTTTGTTGCATTGATACTGTCTTTTTACCAGAACTTGTAGAATCTAATATCAACGTATTATTTATATCTGGTACTAAAATTTCATTTCCATCTTTATCTCTCTTAAATAATGGTGTTCCTCTTTTATCATGTCCAATTTTATCTACCATTGCCATAAAGATATTGTAATCTGCCATCAATTTTGTTTTTTCTTCCTCATACTTTTCTTCTTGTGTTTTCTTTTGTAATATCAGTACAGATGTCTGAGTTCCATTTCTTGGTTGAAATGTGTCTTGATGTAAATCCAAACTAGCAATAATTCTTGTATTTTTTATCAACCATTCTCTAATATATCCTAAACCTGGAGCTCCAAGAATAGCATCTGGTAGTACAATTCCCATCCTTCCATTAGGTTTCAAAAATTGTATACATCTTTCTATAAACAGAATTTCTGGAGGAACAGAAGATTGAAATCTGTCTGTCATACTCCATACTCCATCATTATTCTCCCAAATATGAGCTAATTCAAATTGTTCTAATATTTCTTTGTCTTTAATAGGAATTTTGCTTCCGAAAGGAGGATTTGTAACGATTACATCAAAGAAATCTATTGTTTTATAATTTCTTATTGTATCTTTATCTATGTTTAAGGCTTCTGCTAATTTGCTTTTAAAATCATCTGACCATTCATGTGGTGCCAATAAGGAATTAGTTTGTAATATATTTCCACTTCCGTCATTGTTCATTACCATATTCATTTTTGTTGCTTTAACTAAATCTGGATTTATATCGAAACCAAAATAATTATTTTTAGCCATTTCTGAAATTCTATTCTGAAAATTTATTATGGTGTTATTATCCCACTCTTCTTTATTTTTACCTATGCTTTTTGAATATTCTTCTTCTAGCTGTGATATAACATGAGTCATTGCATTTACAAGAAATCCTCCTGTTCCGACAAGAACTATCCAATACTTTTTCGTTTTGTTTTGGATCAATCATTTCTACTACCATTTTCATTATATTTCTTGGGGTAAAAAATTCTCCTCTATCTCCTCTTAAATTAGCTCCTACTATTTCCTCATAAGCTTTTCCCTTTATATCAATATTAGTATTTAACAAACTATATTTTTGTAATTCACTAACAATATATGCTAAACTACGTGGATGTAATTTTATTTCATCGTTAGCTTCAAATATTCTTCCATGTTTTTTCTTTACCTTATCAAATATTTTTGAAATTCTCTTTTTTACTGTTAACTGTCCATCCGAGTTGGAACGTTCTTCTGAAGTAGTGTAAAATTCTAATGGTTCTGGAATATTTCTTTCATCTTCAATTTTACAAAATATTACTTTTAGTAGTTCAAAAAAAGCTGGTTGTTTTTGTAATCCATCATTAACATGAATATAATTATGACAAGTTTTAAAAACAAATAATAAATTATCATCATATGCATTTTTTAGCGTACCTCTTTTAGGTCTGTTAATATCATCTAAATTTCCATCTGCTGATGGAATATCATTATAATCCATAAAAGCTATTTTATTATTTTCATCTATATACTTTTTAAATACTTCTTTCTGCTTACCATTAGTCCACATGCCCCAAATGCAATTAGGACAAGCTGACATATAAGATTTTAATTGGCTTACACCTTCTTTACTGTTTTTTATATCAACCGTATCTTTCTTGCATTCAATGATTATTTTTATATTTTCTTGTTTATGTTCTGTAGTTTCATCTTCAAAAATAACAATATCTGCTCTTGGCTTGTTAGATCCTAATTTTAAAGTATACTCAATTTCTATTTGTTTTGGTTTGTATTTGTGTTCATTTACTAGTCTCTTCTCTATAGTTTGTCTTACATATTCTTCTGGCGTGTCATTTCTAAATTTACCATCTATATAATCACATATTTTTCCTTCTGGTATTACTATAATATTATTTTTTTCCATTTCTTTGCCCCCACTCATATAATTTTATTTCTGTTTTTCTATGTATTCTGATATCAATTCACATGTTTTTACAGAAATATTACTACCCTCTTTTTCTAATTTTTTTTGATATTTTTCTTTCAACTTACTAGGAATCATCACATATATTCTTTCATCTTTTTTTATTCCTCTCGGTCTTCCTCTTTTTCTTTCTTCCATGACATTACCTCTCAAAAAAATTATACTAATATTTATATTTTTTGTCAAATTTTTTATGCGTATTCAATATAATTTATATATATTTTTAATGCGTATATAAATTATACAAAAATTGGCACATCTCTGTGATATTTTTATCTCTCGTACCTTCTATCTTTTTTCTTCTTCTCTTTTAATTTTTTCTCTTGTTCTTTTTCTTTTATCTTCTGCTTTTCTTTATCATCTAGTTCTTTTAATTGTTCCTTCATTTTAAGAACTTTATCTAACACTTACTCACACAACTTAATCCCTTTTCTAACTTTTCGTAAAACATAGATAACATCAATTATTCTTTTAGTTTTTCTCAGTTTCTTTACTTTATCTCTATAATATTATTTTCTTTTATAAGCTCTAACATCTATCATTTCTTCTTTCCCACTATATTCATGCTATACTTGAAAATTCTATTAATTTTTAGACATTATAATTTGTCATACATGATCTTCTCTCCTTTAGGATTATCAAGTTATAGCATCATTTGTTTTCTTGTTGAAATAATGCAATGATTTATGATAAACTTTAAATACATATAGTGTTTTTAAGAATTTCTATCACTTATAAAGTAAAAATATATTTTCATTCAGTTAACACTTAAAGAGATTTTGATGAATGGTTAGATACTAACTAGTAAATAATTAGGAGGTCTGCAAATGTATAACAATATTGGTAAACGAGATATATTAATTTTTCCTAGATTTGACAATATGAAAATAATTAATAAAATTAGAAATAAATACGATAGATTATCAAATTTAGTAGCACCTCATATAACTCTGGCTTTTCCTTTTAAAGATAAAATAAGTGATGAAGATTTAATTTCTAAATTATCTGCCTTATTAAAAAATCATTTTCCTTTTGAAGTCACTTTTAAAGGCATTTCTTTATCCAACGATAACTATATTTTATTAAATTGTGTAAATGGAAGTAACGAAATTTTAAAATTACACGATGATATATATGAAAAAATAATACCAAATCATTTTAAAAGGTCAATAAAATACATTCCACATATAACACTTGGTCAAGCTGATAATTTAAAAGATTTTTCTAATTTCAATTATGAATTTACAACTATGATTAATGAAATTTCTATTGAATTTATAGGTAACAATGAAGAATCTATTATTATTAAGAATATAAAATTAGGAGAATAAGCATGAATAATATAGAATATTTAAATAAAACTTTAGAAATAAAAATAGATAGACCTATGGGTAGCAAACATCCAAAGCATGGATTTATTTATCCAGTAAATTATGGTTATGTGCCTAATACCGTAAGTGGTGATGGCGAAGAATTAGATGCTTATATTTTAGGTGTTTACGGGCCTTTAGAATCTTTTACTGGTAAATGCATTGCAATAATCCATAGAACAAACGACAATGATGACAAATTAATTATCGTTCCTGAAAATAAAGCATTTACTAATGAAGAAATTAAAGTATTAACTGATTTTCAAGAGCAATATTTTAAAAGTACAATTTTAAGGCCTAATGATTATATAAATTGGAATAAAAATATTCCTGAGTTATCTGTAACTAATCTAGAAAACAGTTTAAATTTTTATAAAACTGCTTGCTTTAAAATTGAATACGATAGACCTGAAAATAAATTTGCATTCATATCTTTAGGTAATATTCAATTTATGCTACAAGAATTGTCTAATAATGATAAATGGCATGTTGGAGAGTTGAAATACCCTTTTGGTAATGGAATCAATTTTCAATTAGAAGTCGAAGATATTGATAAAATATATAATAATTTTAAAAATAATAATTATACAATAACTTTTGATATTGAAGAAAATTGGTATAGACAAGATGATAAAATGTTAGGGAATAAAGAATTTTTAATACAAGACCCTGATGGATATTTATTAAGGTTTATGCAAGATTTAGGTGAAAAATAAAGTAAAATGATTATTATTTCATATGCTTATTTTTCAATTTTTACTGCTAGTGTATAATTTAGCGTTCCATTCGAAACATAGTAAATACATATAAGTGAATACAAAAAATCTATGGCAGTAAAAAAATCCAGGTATAGAATATTACAAAACTAATTATAAAAAATGGAAAAAAGAAGTTAAAGAATTTATTAATGGTATTAAAACTAGTAAGAAAACTTACAATAAATTTGACTAGTAATTGGATAAAAATTTAAAATATAAATTTATCATAATTATTATATTTAAAAAAAGTAAAAGAGACTAGTATTTCTAGTCTCTCTTGGAAAATTATCGCTATTTACAAGGTTTCTTTATACATATCAAAATACATTGATAATGCGTCATCAAAAGTATCTGCAAGTATAATCTCGCCATGTAATTTCATAATACCTTTTTGGTATTCATCTATCACTGGTTTGATTTTATAGAGCTCTCCCCATCCTCCGTACCGGAGATATTCACTACTATTGTACTTCAAGATCTTACTGCTATAGGTAATGTCCTTGCAATGACCATGTACAATAACATTCTTGTTGGTGAAATTCTCAAATAACTCAAGAACCAATGGTGCTTCAGAAGACGGTTTGGCATTCCCTGCCCAAGAAACAATATGATCTTTCCAATCAAGAATGAGAGTAAGATTTTCTCGTTTCAAAGCTCCTACAGCTGAACCAGTAGAAGTTATTAAAACTCCTTCTGGTATTTTCTTTGCAATAAATCCAGCTATACCATTAGTGTACTGGTTTTCTTGCAAAAACTTTCCAACTGTGAAGAATTCAGGAAAATACTTTGTAATAATATCTGTCATATCATAATCAACCTTTTTATCAGAATATCTAATTTTGGTATATTTATGACAAACATTATCTAATATCTTTTCCCATGGTGCCATTGTAATCCTATCCAAAGTTCCATCTTCTTTATAGATATACTCTGGATATACAATAGAAACATTACCAAAGGAATTAATCTTAGTAAAGTTTTCCTTGGTTATAGGATGGTTGAAATATCCCTGATTCATAGAGGGTGCTATTACAATGTACTTACCATATCCAATTGCTGTATGGATAATTGATAATGGATAATTATCAGCTATTCCATTAGCAATTTTGGAAAATGTATTAAAAGTACATGGTGCAACAACAATCACATCTTCCTCAGGAATCCTTTCGTTGATAGAGTCTGTCCTGTTAAAGGTATAATCCTTTTTTATCTGGTAACCTTCAACAGTTCTTAAGTCCATTATTGAACAACTAGTTGCAGTAGGCATTAAAATGCATGTTGCTCCTTCTGCTTTAAGGTAATCCAAGAGAATTTTTACATCCTTACTTTTGTTAGCCCCTGTTGTTACAACATAAACCACTTTACCTTTAAGCATTTTATTCCCTCCTATTCAAAATTATATTTGCGATAGAGTTCATATGCAATCGCCGATACAGCGACTGGTAATGTAAGAAAATCAACTTTTGATTTATCCATTGGTAACTTAATAGTTGCATCAAGCATTTCTTGTTTAGCAAGAGTTAATCCTGAAGTTTCTGTGCCGAAAACAACAACAATGTCTTTATCATCTGGCAAATCCAGATCATAAAAGATTTTATTGGTATTTCCAGAAGTACCAATAAGATATTTTCCCTTTGCTCTCAAATCTGCAATAGCTTCCTCAAAGGTATCATAGTGAATTTCCTTTACTTTGCCTGTAATATTCCAAGACTTAACTTTGCTTACAACCTTAGGAATATCAAAGGGAATTGAGTTTTTGCCCGCCGTATAAATAACGCAATCGATTGCGTTAGCGACCTGAATGATATGTGCAATATCATACGGGGACCGAATTGTGTCAAATAACAGTTCTACTTTTTTCATAGTGTTTACCTCACCTTTCATGTTTTTTAGCAACTAAGATAAATGGATCTGATGTTATATTACAATTACCATTTAAGCTCTCTCTTATTATTTCTTCATCTTTTTCAGAATAGCCTTCAATAAAAGGAAAGCTCTTAGTAATGTTAATAATTTCTTGAACCCTTTGGTACTGTCTGTGTACCTCATATTGTTCAATACTTACAATCTCAAATCCAGATTTCTCAAGTTTAGTAGAATAGTACTCGATTTGTCTGCTTCTAATAAGCCTATCTCTAAACAGATTAGCTATTTCAATCAGACCTTTGCTTGGACCATATTCTCTAAAGACAAAATATCCTCCATCTTTAAGTATCCTATATAACTCATCAGAATTATACCTAGTTACATTTTTTGCAGTAACAATATCAAAAAAATTATCTGCAAAAGGAAGGTTATTATTGTCTCCTTCAAGAATAATTGCACTTTCTCTCAGATTTTCTCTGGCTGTTTTTACCATCTCACTCGAATTATCAACTCCTGTCAATGTGCTTTTGATATCAGATTTTTCTTGAATCTGTTTTAATACAAATCCATTTCCTGTTCCAATATCAAGGATTTTACATCCATCACTCATTAAAGAGATAATTTTCCGCACAAACAAACTATTAATATCGCAAGTTTGTTTGACGGGTGCTGTAATGCTAGTGTTACGAATATTTACAATTTTTTCATTGTAAAACATCTTTTTTCACCCTTTCATAAAGTAATTTTACTATATCATTTTACCATTTTATGTATATTTTGTCAATAATTGCTATTTAATAAATTATATAGTATAATTTATTGGGTGATTTTATGATTGATGCCACATTTATTATAAATTTAATTAAAACAAATTTTAATATAATACCAACATGTATAACTGAATTAAATACTAGTGGAACAATGAATATGGTGTATTTATTGGGATTTAATAATCGTAAGTTAATTATTAGATTGCGAGAAAATGATATTTATGCAGAAAATGAATTTATGAAGGAACAATGGTTTAGTAGACAATGTACTAAAATTGGAATACCTGTTCCTAGAATAATGCATACAGGAAAATATTGCAACATAGATTTTTTAATAGAAGAATATATTGATGGAATTTCAGGAAATGAATATGAAAAAAAAGAATTTGTTTTTGAAAAATTAGGAATGTATTCAAGAAGAATAAAAGAAATCCCTGTTTCTGGATATGGGGTTGAAATTGCAGATTTTAATAATATTATTTTTACAGATAAATTTTATAAATCCCCTCAAGAACAGATTTTATCTAATATAAAGGCTTTAAGTTCAACTGATAGATTACTTGATTTAAAAGTATATGATTCAAAACATATCTTATGTATAAAAAATTCTTTTTTACATTTAATGTCTCAAGATTTAACCTGTGTTTTAAACCATGGCGATATTTCATTAAATAATACAATTATTAGCCCAAAAGGAATTGTATATTGGATAGATTTTGGATCTGTTAATGCAAATTCATTATATTCTGAATTTGCTAATTTAAAAACATACAATAAAGATGACTTATTTGCTTTTTCAAAAGGTTTTGGAATACCTATTACAAAATTAAAAGAAAATTTAGATACATACAAATTATTAAGTTCATTTGATAAACTACGCTGGTCATTAACAACCAAAAATGATGAATGTATTAATTGGTATATCACTGCTGCCAGAGAAAGTTATAAATCATTTATAAATACTAATGTTGTATCTCAAGAAAGATAAGAATAGACACTTTTGTGTCTATTCTTAAAGTTTATCTGTTTTTTCATTCTTAAAAAAGAGCTGTTTTTTAATTCCTAAATTTAAAACTTTTTCTAATATTTTCTTATCTCCAAACCAATTTACCTTTTCTATAAATTCATCAAATGTACACCATTTATAATCTATACTTTCCTCATTTAATACAATATTATCTTTCTTTACAAAGCTTATATAAACATATTCTTTGCATTGTACTCCTAAAGACTCATATTCTAAAATCCAATTTAAGTAAATGTTATTATTTGTTAATAAATTTGTCTCCTCTTTTACTTCCCTTTTAACAGTTTCTTCTTTATTTAAGTCATAGTTTTCACACCCACCTGTTACCACATACCAAAAAGATTGTTTAAATTGAGGATCATTTTCACTACCTTTTAATAACAATATTTCATTATATTCATTTACAATAAAAGTTAAAATTTTATCCATTTTTATCACCATATATAGTATATCACTTAACCATACTTTAAGCAATAAACTATCAACTATTTACTTTTATGTAAATAGTTGATATAATATTAGTGTTCGCACTCGTACTTAATTACAAACTAAAATTTAGTTTGTAAATTCATAAGGAGGTATTAGCATGAACAATTGGTACGAATCTAGCATCAAATCATTAGTTGAAGAGTATTTTAAAGATCATGGTCTTTCCGTTGTTTTTGACTCTTCAGAATTCTGGGATGTGTTTATTGAAAAATATCATAAGCAACTTCCTAGTTCTCAAATAGCACTTTTTGACCAAGTTGCTACAGACGCACGGTCATATGCATTCAATAAGAAGTATGGTGCCTACTCATATTTAACAGACTATCGTTCTGTTTGTGAAAATTGGAATCATATTATCTTAGATGAAATTCAAAAAATTTTTGGAAAGGACCTTATTTCTAAAAAAGTCCTTGCTTTGGGTGCTAACAATGGCTCTGAACTTGCTATAATCTTCGAAGATTTCTTTAAGTCAATGCATTTCGATGTTGTGGAAATCTCTGAAACTGCTTGTTCTGCCGGCAAATTACTTTATCCGCATATTAATTTTGTATGTGCATCAATGGATGAAGTAAACCTTCCCCAAAATGAATTCGATATTTTCATCAGTCTGCGCGCTGCTTACTGTGCAGGTAATAACCTTGATTCTATCGTTAACAAGGCTATTCATTCTGTTAAGCCCGGTGGAGTTATCATATTCTCCATCTCAAATGGATACATTGATGTATCTGATGGTAAATATACCCCTATTAAAGGAGTATATAATCCTGAGAACCAGCATTGTAATAAAACAGAAACCGAGAGAAACATTAAGTGGATGAAAACTGCTATGTTAAACAATGGTTGCTCAGAAATCTCTTTGGTTGATGCCGAAAGTGAGATTTTGCTCATTTCTAAGCGTTAAATCAAAAACTCGTACTAGTAGAGTCCTTATGTATAAGGACTCTATTTCTTTTATTGATTTTTTTCATAAATATTTATATGCTAACTATACAATTACTATCTGCAATTCAAATTGTATATAAGGTGTAGTTTATGAAATAATTAGGAATATCTTTTATTTTAAAATGTTTTCAGGAATATTTTATAAAATTTAAAAATAGATATACATGTAGATATCAAGCATCCAAAGCACGGATTTATTTATCCTGTAAATTATGGGTATGTACCAAATACAATTAGTGGAGATTCTGAAGAATTGGATGCTTATGTCTTAGGAATTTATGAACCATTAGAAACTTTTACTGGAAAATGTATTGCAATTATTCATAGAACTAATGATAATGATGATAAACTAATTATTGTTCCTGAGAACAAAACCTTTACAGATGAAGAAATTAAGGTGTTGACAGATTTTCAAGAGCAATATTTTACGAGTATTATTTTAAGACCAAATGATTATATAAATTGGAACAAAAATATTCCTGAACTTTCTGTTACTAATTTAGAAAATAGTTTAAATTTTTATAAAACTGCTGGATTTAAAATAGAATATGATAGACCAGAAAACAAATTTGCGTTCATATCTTTTGGCAATATTCAATTTATGTTACAAGAGTTATCTGATAATGATAAATGGAATATTGGGGAATTAAAATATCCATTCGGTAATGGAATAAACTTTCAATTAGAAGTTGAAGATGTCGAAAATATATATAATAATTTTAAAAATAATAATTATACAATAGCTTTTGAAATTGAAGAAAATTGGTATAGACAAGATAGTAAAATACTAGGAAATAGAGAATTTTTAATACAAGACCCAGATGGCTATTTACTACGATTTATGCAAGACTTAGGTGAAAAGGCTGAATAAAATAACTCAGCCTTTTTATTTTTTAGCTACAATTCCATACAAAACTCTTTTTAATAATATTCCTTTTTCTGTTTTATATCTTTTCACATATTCGTCAAATAAATCTTTTTCAACTATTGTTCTGTGTTCAAACGCTTTTCCTTTTATTTCTGAAAAATCATCTAATATTGGTGTTTTTAATAATAGTGCCATTAGGTCATCTTCTGTTTCGTAGTATTCATTTTGTAATATCTCAACTTTCTCAATATTTCTAAATCCCGCTTCAACTAAATCTTGATAGTCCTTCTCTGATATTGCAATTTCATCATTATATGCCTGACCTCTTCCAAATAATTCTTTTATTTCCCAACAATCTTTTTTGTCCACACCTCTTATTACAATTGTTCCTCCTGCTACTAAACTCTCATAAATTTGTTTTGTATTTATAATTGTATGTCTAGCTGATATTAAATCAAAAGTTTCTTTTGGAAAATTCATATTTAAATTATCCATTTTGGTGAATTTCACTCTTTTATTTGGATATTTCCTAGTATTTTCTTTTGCTGTTTTTATCATTTCCTCTGAAAAATCTGTAGCGATTAACATTCCTACATTTGGATAATTCTTTAGTGCCTTTTCTCCTCCACCTGTTCCTAAATCTAAGCACAAAGATTTTTCATTCGTATTTTCTTTTATTTTTTCCCAATAATTCCAATTAGTTAAATCTTCAGTTCTGCACTTTATTTGACTAAAATCCCAGTTTCCTATTTTTTCGTAATAATTTAATTCATTTTCTTGCATTCTGCATTCTCCTTTACTTTTTTATTTGGTTGTATATGCAAAAAGAACCTCCCTTCTATGAGCAAAGCAAAAACAACCATAATTTTGCTATGGTTAAATTTTGCCATTCATAGAAAAAGGTTCTCAACATTTTCTATTATTCAAACTATTTCTAGTTATCAATTTCTTCGGTAGCATCACGCGAATGGACGAATTGAAATACTACAATATTAGTATAGCATAATTTTTAATGTTTTTAAAGTCTTTTTATATAAATACTCAGTTTTTGCCATATACTTTTTAAAATTTAACTAAAATCAATTATTGGTTAAACTTTCATATCTTCTTACTCATCTCTGAATATTTTCTTTTGCAGGAATATTAAAGTATTTTGTGGCTTCCTTAAAACCATAGTGTTCATCAATACAATATTTTACAACTTCTAATTTAAATTCACTTGAGTATCTACTCATAAAAAATACACCTCCAAATGTTAAATTTTTGTCTAATATTGAGGGTGCACTTCAATTAAAGTGGATTGTTAAATTTTCTTTTTTTAGTATAATAGTTTTTTTTAGTCGATGCTGTTTTATCTATTTTTTCAAATAAGTTAATGTGTTTTTCTAACAAGATTTTAATTATTATATTTTCTTCCGAATCTTTATCTTTTAAAATATTTTCTTTTACTAAAATAGAACTATTATCTATTTTGTAATTTTCTGCTAAAATCTTTAGAGCGTTAAAGATGGTCAAATATTTATTTAATAAACTATTAAATACTTTATCCCATGTGATATTTTCAATTTCCATTTTATCTAAGTCATTTATACTTTTCATAAATTTATCTACTGATAAAGCCAATGTTTGACACAACAAATATTGCGGAATATCATAATAAGATTTAGTTTCTCCTGTATGAACATATCTGTTTCGGAAAATATATATTCTATATATACTCATTCTTATTCTTTTTACTATCTTATTTAATTCTATATTTAATTTGTGTGGATTCGTAATTATTTCTTTATATTCATATATACAGGTTTGAAAATACTTTCCTTTTACTTTTTTTATATATGTATCTATTGAACCATCATAACAACATTTTATAAATTCTTCAACTCTTCTCGTACCTATCTTAGACCTTTTTAACGTAACATTAAGTTTTTTTCTAAATAAGTCTATTGCTAAAATTTGAGGCATATAATTTAAAACAGAATCAAATCCACTTTTTGTAGGTGATTTACTATATAATGTTTCTAATGCTATCCATTTATTTATAAATTGTTCAGTTGACAATGTATTATTATCTTTTTCTGAATAATCTATTATATTAAAAAAATCTTTAACTAATATACTATCTTCTCTATCCTCTTTTTCATCTTTATAATAATATCCTGTTAAATTTCGCAACGTACTTATAGAACTATCTATTATTTTATATGTTCCTTTATAATAGTCATACTTAAACATATCATTTAAAGACTTATCTTTAATATTTAAATATTTATTTGCTTTTATAATACAGTTTTCATTTTCATCCAAATCTATCTTACTTCCAATATAAAACTTTTCAAAATTAAAAATTGATTTCATTCTTTTTATTTGTTTACTTATTCCTTTGTAATAGTCATTATTATTAAAATATATATGACAATAATATTTCTCTGATAAAAAATTTTTACCTTCAATTTTTATATTCTTACCTAATTGCACATCCTGAGCTTTAAAACTATTTTTTAGAAACCTTTCATCTCTATTATTAAAATGAACTAATGGTATATATATATCATAATTTTCCTTACTATTAAATAAGAAATCTATAAATTCACTTGGTGTTTCAAATATATTGTCATATATATAACTCTTTACTATTTCATTTAAAAATTTATATGTATAACCCAAAGATAATAACTCATTAATTAACGTTTCTATTAATATCTCTAATTTTTTATAATTAGTGCACTCTTGTAATTCTTGTAATATTACTTCAATCAATTTATCTATATACTTTTTGCCAAATATCGTTTTTACATGACTAAAGTAATTATATAGCTCTAAGCAATTAATCTTATCCCTATTATCTAAAAATTCTTTTATTTTTTTTATAATATTAATATATGTTCCCATATCTAATTCTTTTAAAATAATGTCTTTTTTTAAAAACTCTATAAAATCTTGTGCTAGTTCAAAATATTTTTTATTACCTGTCTCACTATTAACATTACACAAATCTAACATTTCCTTTAAACAAAAATTAAAACATATCATCGTAGGCATTTGTAAAAAAGAATTTTGCATTGATGTTAAGTTTATAATTTTATCTTTAAAAAATTTTTCTTCCTCACCTTCATTTATAAATGCATTTATTTTCATAAAATTACTTTTTCTCCCTCTTACATTTTTAATTATCTGAGTTTATTTTATCATTTTTCTCTTCAAAAATCTACCAATTTCAGTATTTCCAACAATTTTTATTTTTACCTTTTTTGACATTTTTCTCACTTTTACCATACACATCTTTAAAACTTTTCTAAAACATCCATTGTCGGTTAGACTTTTGTTTTTTTACTTTGTATAATTAATATATACAATCTTTAACTTGTAATTTCATTGTAGGTTACAAAAATACTCTCTCCCACACGGAAAGGAGGATTTTATGGCAGGGAGTATAGAAAAAAGAGGTACAGACACATATAGGTTGGTTTACTTTTGCGGTAAAAACCTAGATGGTAGTCCTGCAAGACATACAAAAACTGTTCATTGTACAAAAAAGGAAGCCAAGCTTGAACTAGCAAAATTTGTTGCAGATGTTGAGAAAGGAAATGTTATTGAAGGCAATTCTATTACGTTTGAAGAATTTACTGAAATATGGAAAAGAGATTATGGTGCTAAAGAACTGGCGCCTACAACTTATTCTAGATATGTCGCAATCTTAAACACTAGAATTCTACCATACTTTGGCAAGTTTAAACTGGATAAGATTAAGCCTACAGATATTATGAAATTTTATGATATGCTTGAAAATGATACACAAATTAAAAGATTAAAAAATAATAAAGGAGAAAGGCTTAAGAAACCCTTATCTAGAAAAACTATTTTAGAACATCACAGATTACTTCGAGCAATGCTTCACAAAGCTGTATACTGGCAACTACTTGTAAACAATCCAGCCGAGAGAGTTCAACCGCCAAAAATTCATAAGCCTAAGAGAAGATATTATGATGATGAGCAATGTAAATTTTTATTAGAACATTTAGAACAGCTAAATGCAGATAATATAAAATACAAAGTAGCTATTATTATTACAATATTCACTGGAGTGAGACTTGGCGAACTTATGGGATTAGAATGGGATGATATTGATTTTAGAAATGGAATTATTAGTATTAACAAAGCAAGTCAATATTTATCTGATAAAGGAGTATTTACCAAAGAACCTAAAACAGAAAGCTCAATTAGAGAAGTTGCTATACCTACATTTGTGATTTCATTGCTTGAAGAATATAAGTTGTGGTATGAAGAACAAAAATCATTATATGGCGAATTATGGACTAATTCTAATAGATTATTTGTACAAGCTGATGGCAAACCTATGCATCCAGATACAATCAGTAAATGGTTTGTAAAATTTGTAGGAAATATCGGTCTTCCCGTAATAAACTTTCACGGATTAAGGCATACAAATGCTACACTTTTAATATCTCAAAACATAGATATTGCAGTTGTCGCAGCAAGACTAGGACATGCACAAATTACAACGACATTAAACTTTTATGTGCATCCTGTAATATCACACAATAAGGTTGCAGGAAATGTATTGCAAAATTTATTATTAACACCAAAAGATTAAAAAAAAGATAAAAAGTAAAATTAAGAAATTTATTGAAATATATAGTATTTGAAGGTTATGAAGAGTTCGATTTCTCCCCAAAATCTCCCCATTTTATGAAAAATAGCTAGATTTTAGATATTTTTGCAAAAATAAAAAATCGCTAAAACCTTTAAGGTTCTAGCGACTTAGGCGTGGTTGCGGGGGTAAGACTCGAACTTACGACCTTCGGGTTATGAGTTTTGGTTGTCATAATATTGTATCTGTTTATATCTATTCATAACTGTTTATATTTGCTTAAAAATCAACACTTTTCTATTTATATCATTTTATATCTATTTATATTTATTCATAACTTTGGACGGCAAATGGACGTCTTGTCGTCCAGAAAATTAAATTATTTCTTATTTATTTTTGTAACCCCCCTTTTCTCATTTTTTACTTACTTCTAAATTGGTCTAGGTTAATCGTATTTTTATTCCTTTAAGCCCTATGTCGCCTTAATAATTATAAATGCTTTAAGACGTTTCTAGGACTTCATTGTTTTATAACCAACAAATGCTGGGCGTAACTTCTATGTAATAAACAAAATAATGATAAAAAACTTATAAAATTTACTAAAAGATACTAGTTTATGTAGACTAAATGTGGTAAAATAATGGTGTGGAGAAAGGTGGTGTAATCAAGTAATGTCAACGTGTTCAACAACTTTGGATTTTAAAGAATTAGACAATATCTTTGCAGAGTTTTTCCCACAAGTGAATAAGCATATACAACTAAACATACTACTTAGAAAATGGGAAGATAAGCAAAGGAGATCCAAAAAATATTGGAACGAAACATTTAATCACGATGGTTTCTGTTCAAATAATACTTACAACAATGTTTTGTATATAATCAATGACAAAAGGCAATTTTTAAGATTAGAATATGAAATGCAAAACTACATAAAGAAAAATAGTCCAGTTTCGTATGGTAATATAAACGCAAGCTATATGTTCTTAAACAAGACTAATAATAAAAACATAGATATAAATGAGTACAGTAAAAGATATAAAAAGCTAATTCTAGCAGAGCTTAATATCTTGAAACCTGTACTCATTGTTGTTTTAGACAATAGTTGTGATTTAATCAAAAATATGTTGAAAGACAAAAGAAATGCAGAAATGACAAAACAAATTCGATATACCCCCATATTGAATCTATCTCCCCTAGATATGTCCGTTGCAACAAAACGTGAAACATTACTTTTCTTCAAATATCTCTTTGACAAACAATATGGAATATGAAAGGCGGTGAGAAAAGTGGAATTTCCAAATGAGCATATTATTGAAGATTTATACAATAGTGATTTAGTTACAGATATACCGAGCAGCCAAGAATATAAAGATTTACTAGAAGAATATAACAAACTATATGACACTATTGAAGATAAGAATTTACGAGATAAAATAGAAAAACTAGAAGAAATGAAAAATAAGCTATACTTCGCAAATGATAAAGAAATTTTTAAATGTGGTTTTAGTATGGCTACCAAAATTCTTATGGAAGCATTAACTTTTAAAATATGATTTTCTATTATAAGCTACTTGAAAGATAGTAGCTTGAAACGTAGAATTGCTTTATATTTCCTTTTAGTAGGGAATTTTTTATTTTAGTGGGGAACTTTCCGCTTCTGTCTTATAAAATTGTATATGGACTTCCTAGATTTAATTAGACTAAAAAAGAAAAGAATAGTAAACAAAACTATTTACTATTCCTATTTATTATATATTGAATCAAATTTAATACAATTTCTTTATCTTCACTTGATAAAGTAGCTATATTATCAATAATGTGTTTGTCTTTTTCATCTATATTATAAGTCAATAAACCTTTGAAAATACTATTTGCATCTACTTTTAAGCTATTACATATATCTACAATAGTTGGTTCACTTGCTCCAGATGATCCGTTTTCTAATAAGCTAATCATATTTATTGATTTATTCAAATCTTCTGCCAACTGCTCTTGTGTAATACCTTTTGATTTTCTAATATTTTTTATATTTTGTCCTACTATTTTTAGGACTTCGTTTCTATTATCTTCCATATTCAAGCCCTCTTGTATAGTATAACAACAGTACTTGAATTTTATAACAAAACAATGCTTGAATTTAATATTTATTTTTAAAGTGGTACTTGAAATAATAAAGTCAGTATGGTAAAATAAGAAAAAAGTCGAAAGGGTAATACTTATATGTTAAATTTAGATAATGAACTAAAAGAAATCCTTAAATCTTATTTTGATACTAAAAATGTAAAAGACATATTTATTACAATAAAACTTACAAAGCAACAAGCGAAAGTAGGAACTATAAAGCAATTTCAAGTAAATAGAAGATATATAAACAATACTAATAAAGACTATTTCTATAAAAATGAAATTGAAAAAATAGATATTCCAAAGAATACAAAAAATGGTGCGATTTTTGAGTTAAAACAAAAAGGAAATCAATGTGAAAATGGAGAAAGAGGTAATTTATATGTAAAAGTACATATCTTTGGAGAAAAAATAGTAAAAATTAAAATATAAATAACTAGGGGGAGATAATAATGGGATATATAGGAAGAGATGGAGCATCTTACAATACTTTCAATGAAATGAAACAAGCAGATGTAAGGTGGGAACAGCAAGAAAGACTTATAAGAGAACAGAAAAAACAAAATGAATTATTAGAAAAACAAATCAATAAAGAAAGACAAGAAAAATTATATGAAGAAGTTAAAGACTGGTCTGGACACGATGTACTTGTATGCTTGAAAACAATTTTCTATATGTTAAATATAGTTTTCTTTATTCCATTTAGAATTATCGAAAATGCTTACCCTATATTTAATGTAATTATCATAGTTTTTGGTATAATGGTCTTTTTTGATATTTATAGGTTAATAGCAAGATATAAAAATACTGATAATAATGAAAATAGTAAAAAGTAAGGAGAAGATTATGAAAAATAAAAAAGTTATAATAATTTTGGTTTCTGTTTTTATAGTTGTAAGTCTTGCAGTATTAGGAATATATTTTTTAACAAATAGAAACAAACAAAATAATTTTAATGTAGATAGTAGTATAACAAAAGATAATTCAAATAAGAGTACAAAAATATCTTGGGAAAGAAACAGTAACATAGTAACAGATAATAACTTTGCAGAAGAAGAAGCAGTTGTTAATACCACAAATGTAAATGTAAAAACTTTGACAAATATAACATTAGAAGAATTTGTTAATAAATGGACAGAAAGTACAGAAACTAATTTTCTATGCTATTACAATTTAGAAAATAAGTTATCTAAATTTTTAACTGCTGATAATATAAGAAAAGGCGAGAATTTTAGTAGTGATAGAAATTTCTATATCAAAGGTGTTCTTCCACGGTTTTGAAATGAGAATTTTAGCTTGTCACCCAGATTATATTGAGAAAAATTTTTATGGTGCTTGTCCAAAGGAATGTAATGTAAAGGATTTTATCATTTGCAATATACAATTTGAAGGAAATATGTATTATCAAAATGATAAAGCAAAATATAGTAAAGATTTTGAAGAATATTTTATGGACAATTTTGATGTGTTAGCTACGAATTATAGTGATGACGATATACCATATTTGGAAGATGTATATAATAAATTTTACTTAATAGACCCTGAACATAGAAGAGATGAGGATGAAATTACAAGTCAAATTGTTAACTCTATTGAACAAGTAATGTCATGGGTTTACAAAGATTTTAACTATACAGAAGAAATAAAAACAGATTTAGCAACTATACTTAATTGTATGTATTGGGATTATTCTCCATATCAAGACGAAAAAGGACATTTTGATATAACACGTCATAACGAAGAATATACAGATAAGATTTTGTCTATTAAATGGCAAAATGCTAATATAGAAAATAGGCACGAAATATATGTAAATACAATTTATAGTAAAAAACTTATAATAAGATAATTGAAAAAGCGGTTACAAAATAAGTAATCGCTTTTCTTAAATATATAATGAGGAGACTTCTTTTATGATACATTTAACAAGAATAAGAAAACAAATACAAAATGAATTAAATCTTGATAGGCGATTTACTAGAACTGAAAAGAAATATATAAAAATATGGACTACTCAATATAATTATGATTTTGAAATAATAAGTCTTGCTTTACATTATACAACTAATAAACGAAATCCTAACTTTGATTATTTACATTGTCTACTTTCAGACTGGTACAATAGAGATTTTAAAACAAGAAAAGATATTATACAATGGCTAAATTCTATAAGAAAGCAAAAGCAGTAAACTAATCATAATTGCTTTTCTTTCACTCAAATTTTGGTTATAGGACTTTTTATAATCTTCATTTGGGAACTTTCCAACTTTATGAATTAAAATTGTATATGGGCTTTCTAGGACTTAATTGATTATTAGAAAAGGGGGAAATTTATGATACAAAATTTTAGTAATTTCTATATTGATAAAAGTAACAAAATAGCTTTTAATATTATCAAGAATATAGCAGAGAACAAACAAACTAATTATTCAACAGTATTACTATACGGTAAAAATGGTGTAGGAAAATCACATTTAATGGTTTCACTTGAACAAGCAGCAAAAAGAGAATCAAATATAGCTAGAATATCAAGTAATCATTTTATAGAAATGCTAAAAAATAAAACAATATGCAGTTTATATAATGTAGATATTCTTATTATTGAAGATGTGCAGTTTTTTGTTTCTACAATGAAAACTGAAAAAGAAATTTATAGTTTTATGCAAAATCTAATAATAGAAAAAGGAATAACAATTATTATGACAATAGATAAAGAAATACGAGATTTGGAAAATTTAGAATTTATCTCGAAACTTATGCAGATAAATTATGAAAGAAATCTTATTTTAGAAATAAAAGCAACATTAACCAATAAAACTAAAAGGCTAATCATAAAAGAATTTCAAAATAGAAATAGCATTATAATTGCTGAATCTAAAATAAAAACACTACTAAAAGAGTGTATTGGGTATAAAGAACTACAAAGCAAACTAAATGCTACAAAAATATTGAGTAAATAAGACGTTTTCTATTCTTCATTAGCAAACTCCCCGCTTCTAAATATAAAATTGCTATATGACGCTTATAGGGTTTTCTTGTTTGTAGCCGTCTGTTATTATGAAAAAACTGACTGATTGGTCAGTTTTTTATAATGTCTATTCTCTTACTCTCCCAATATTAAAATTCAAAATTATTACTTTAGCAAAAAATTTAATAAGAAATCTCCCTGTATTGATATGACATATAGATATGTCTGAAATTATAAAAAGGAGATGGTTTAAAATGAAAGAAAATGATAACTTTAACTTTCAAAATCAAGCAAATCTAAGTCGCTATGACAATTTAGTACATTCTCTTCAAGAGTATGAAGAAGAAATTGCAAGCCAAAATAACTCTGCGAAAGAAATACCCAACTTACCCGATGAAAAGGTGCTAACAATAAATGATGTTAGTATTAACGAATTGTTGGACGCATATTACAAAGGGAAAGCAGTAGAGTTTCCATCATGGATAAAGAAAGAAGAAAAACTAAAAATTTCTTCACAAGAATTGTTTATTCATATTATAGACAACTATCATATTCTATCTGTAAAATTAGGAAATTCAAAAGGTATAGTACTATATATGTATGCTGATGGGTATTATAAGCCTTGGACTGAAAGCGACTGGAAAGCTTTTATCAAAAGCTTTCTGCCAAGAAAAATAAGAGAGCCAAGAGATTGGGAAAAGGTTTATAAAGAACTTTTAACAGAAACAGTTAATACAGAAGAAAGTGATTTAAACTCTAATGAAGATATAATAAATTTCAAAAACGGAATTCTAAATATTAGTACAGGTGAACTATTACCTCATAATCCAAACTACTTATGTACTATACAAATTCCGTGTGATTATAAACCTAATGTATCTTTATCAAGGGCAAATGTTACTATGAGATTTCTTGAAGATATTACTGGTGGAAATGTTGAAGATAAAGCTACAATTCTTGAATATATCGGAGCAGTTATAAGCAATATAAATGGTTCAAGATTCAAGAAGTTTCTAGTTTTAAAAGGAAAAGGAAATACTGGAAAAAGTGTATTACTTGATTTAGCAATATATCTTGTTGGGTTAGAAAATACTTATACAACAGATATAAAAAAGTTACATACTCAATTTGGATTAGCTGGTGCTTACGGTAAAAGATTGATATGTTGTGGCGACATGAAGTTCGCAAGTATCTCAGAAATTGACAAAATAAAAGAATTAACTGGTAATGACTACGTAAATATAGAAGCAAAATATCAAAATAGTTTTACATCAAAATTCCATGGTTTAATGTGGTTTAACTGCAACGACCTACCACAGTTTTCAGGAGATAAAGGAGAACATGTATATAATAGATTTCTTATTCTATCATGTGACAATGTAATACCACCAGAGAAAAGAGATGCAGAGTTGCTAGATAAGCTGAAAAAGGAAAGTGATATTTTGGTAAGTGTAGCCATTAAGTTTCTAATAATGGCAAAAGAAAATGAGTATAAATTTACTGAAAGTGAAAGAACGATTGCTAATCGTAAAAATTATGAAATAGAAAATAATTCTTTGTCACTATTCTTAAATTCATGTTGTGTAGTAGGAGATGGAAAGACAACAACAAAGGAATTCAAGCAACAATATCTACATTGGTGTAGAGAAAACAAATTAACTCCTGAAAAGCCAAACAATATTAGCAGAATTTTAGTAAATAATTTCGGGGTTAGAAAGTTTAAATCTAATACTGACTACTACGAATTAACAATTAATGAAATTTAGTAAGTTTGGGTGACTTGGGTGAAAATAAACAAAAACTTATTTTGTTTCTACTAATTAAATATATCATAATAAGTTATAAAATATTACCAAAATGAATTTTTGTGAATTCTCCCCTGAATTACCCGAAAAAATATAATAAAAATAAATATGAATCTTATTATCGCACTAATGTATTTGTATATATGAACTAATGAACTTACTAACAATAAGGTAGTAAGGAGTCAAAATGGAGCAAATTATATTTCCGTTATCAGTTAGAACAACGGAACAAATATATAATGATATTAAGACAGCTGATAAGAATTCTGCAATTAGTCTTAATTATATTAAAAGAATTATAAAGAAATATGAAATTCCGTATGCAACTTCTGGAAATAAGAAAATGTATAATGAGAAATTAGTATTTGATTATATCAATAAGGAATTATCATTTACAGAAGAAAAAACTACAACAATTGTTCCTGCAAAAGTTAGAAAACAAGTATAATTTTATCTCTCTTCTATTTCTGAATTGGTGTAAGTATTTAGGAATAGAAAGAGAGGTGTATATAAATGGTTATAGTAGCAAGAAAAAATAAAAAAGGTGGCTTGAAAGAATTGCAAGAAAAGTCTCAAGAATTTAATGCTTTAGTTAATGAAGTATTTGTAGCAGCTGATGGATGTAGTAATACACAAAGACTTGTTGCATGTTTACAAATAGCTTATATTGCAGTTAATGGACTACAAAAAGAATTAGAAGAAAATTGGTTATAACAAAAACTGAAAAACACTATCAATATCAAGGAATACAAGCCATAAAAAGTATAAAAAATATCTTGAAAGATACTAGTAATTATTTACATAATGTGGTAAAATAATTGTGGTAGTAAAAGCGTTGAAATGCTACTGTACCAAAGAGAAAGGAGATTTTATACATTATGGCAAGTATTAGAGAAAGAGCAAAAGGAAGTTATGAAATTACAGTTTATGACGGTTATAATATAAGTGGAAAAAAGTTAAGACATACAAAAACAATAACAGTAGATCCAAACTTAACAACAAAGCAAAAAGAAAAATTATTACAAAAGGAAACATACGAATTTGAGCAACAAGTAAAAGCTGGGTTATATCTAAAAGGAAATATACGATTTAAAGATTTTGCTGATAAATGGTTACACGATTATGCAAAAAAGAAATTATCTCCTACAACACTTGATAGATATATTACTTTACTTGACAGAATCAATGAAGCAATAGGACATATCAAGCTAGAAGATTTAAGACCTAACCATTTAATGAATTTCTATGATAATCTAGCAGAAAAGCAGATGAGCAATGTTCCTATTAGAAATGAGAAAGGGGAAATTGTTGGTTATAAAAATCTTGCACCTAAAACTATACTGCACCACCATAGGCTTATATCAAGTATATTAACAAAAGCAGTACAATGGCAAATTATAAGAGAAAATGTAGCAAGTCGTGTAGAACCACCAAAAGTTCCAAAACACGAAAGTCCGTATCTTGATGAAATACAAGCAAAGGAATTGATAAAACTATTAGAAAATGAACCAATGCAGTATAAGACAGCTATAACCTTACTAATCTATACAGGTTTAAGACGTGGCGAATTACTAGGGCTAGAGTGGAAAGATATTGATTACAAAAACAAAACAATGAATATTGTGAGAAGTTCTGCGTATGTCAATAGAAAAGGCATGATAACAAAAGATACTAAAAATTTGAGTTCTACAAGAATAATAGATTTGTCTGACAGTGCTATCATTTTATTAAAGAGTTACCAAAAATGGCAAAGTGAAAAACGTCTTGCAATGGGCGACCAATGGCATAATACTGATAGATTATTTACACAAGCAAACGGCTTACCAATGAATGCTGATACGATAGGACAATGGCTTAAGAAATTCATTAGTAAAACCGACTTACCACAAGTAACCCTACATAGTTTAAGACATACTAACGCAACACTCATGATAGCAAGTGGAGCAGATATTCGTTCTGTTTCTGGTAGGTTAGGACATAGCAATACCTCTACTACATTAAATATATATTCACATTTCATACAATCAAGAAATAGGGAAATTGCTGATAAACTACAACAGATGTTAGGCTAACAGTTAGAGTAAGACAAGTAGTCGGCGTAAATAGTATGTAGTAAACAAAATCATATAATTATAAAATGGGCTAAACTTCTGTGTTAGCCTGTTTTTTATGTTTTTAGTGGACGGCAAATAACGGCAAAATGATAAAAAACATTAAAATCCATAAATTGTTATAGAAAATAAAAATGCCAGTAACCATTGTGATTACTGACTTTCATTGGTTGCGGGGGGTAGACTCGAACTACCGGCCTTTGGGTTATGAGCCCAACGAGCTGCCAACTGCTCCACCCCGCGATATATTAAAATTTTCTTGACTACCATTCCATTTATTATATGTCATTTTTTATAGAAATATTACCTTTGGACGTCAAATGGACGGCAAGAACAATTTTTGAATGTACTTTTGAGAAACTTACAAACTCTGTAATGCTTGTATTCTCTCGCTCACGGGGTGGTTGTAATAGTTGTTAGCTATTTCAGACTTCTGGGTTATGAGCCCGACGAGCTGCCAACTGCTCCACCCCGCGATATTAACAACAAATATATTATATTACTAAACTTTGTTATTGTCAACACTTTCGTTATATTATATTCAAAATTTTCTCTTCTATTCCATTTATTGTAATATTTATTTTTAATATATTGAAAATTATCTGCATATATGTTAATATACACTTAAATAATATTAATAGGAGGTCTTTTTATGTTGATTGCTTTAATTATTATCATTTTATTAGTTATATATATAATAGCAACATATAACGGCTTAGTTTCATCTAGGCAAAAAGTTAAAAACTCTTGGAGCCAAATGGATGTACAATTACAACGTAGATTCGATTTAATTCCAAATTTTGTAGAAACTGTTAAAGGATATATGACCCATGAAAGTGAAACTTTTTCAAAAATCGCAGAGCTTAGAACTTCTTGGGCTAAAGCAGGTACTGTATCAGAAAAGGCAGAATTAAATAATCAATTATCAAGTGCATTAAAAACTATTATGGCTGTATCTGAAAATTATCCTGATCTTAAAGCTAACCAAGGATTTATAAATTTGCAAAACGAACTACAAAATACTGAAGATAAAATTTCTTTCTCTAGACAATTCTACAACGATAGTGCTACAATGTATAACACAAAATTAGAAATGTTTCCAAGCAATATAATTGCAGGCATGTTTAATTTCTCTGCAGAACCATTATTCGAAGCAGAAAGTGAGGAAGCTAGAAAAAACGTTAAAGTTGATTTTAATAAATAATATAAATTAACGAATTCAATGAAAAAATCTCTGAATAAACAGAGATTTTTTTATTACAAAGTTAAAGTTATATTTGTCATTGCATATGTTATAAGCTATATATTAAATATTCTTTTTGTGTTTTGAGATGTTTCTTTTGCAATTTCTTCTACCTTTTTTCCTGTAATTGTTGCTATTTTCTCTGCAACATATTTTACATTAATAGAATTATTGCGTGTTCCTCTTACTGGTTCTGGTGCCAAATATGGACTATCTGTTTCTATTAGTAATTTATCAGAAGGTATCATTTTTACAATTTCTTCAACATTTTTGGCATTCTTAAATGTAATAACTCCAGATAAAGATATATAAAAATTAAGTTTTATTGCTTCTTTTACTAATTCTCTATTTAATGGGCAACAATGAAAAATTCCTTTTTGCTTTACTGTATTATTTTTTAATATCTCTAGTGTGTCCATAACCGCTTCTCTTGTGTGTATTACAATTGGCAAGTTATATTTATTAGCTAATTTAATTTGTTCTATAAACATTTTCTTTTGAATTTCTTTATTATCTTTGTTCCAATAATAATCTAATCCAATTTCACCTATTGCTACAACTTTTTCCTTGTTATTAACATATATCTTTTCAATATCTTCTATTGCATTATTAATTTCATTTTCATTATTAATTTGATCTAGGTCATTTGGAGAAATTCCAACAATTGCATAAATATTTTCATATTGTTTTGCTATTTCTATAGCCTTTTTTGATGAATCTATATTATATCCTACAACAGTAAAATTAGAAACACCAGAAGCTAGTGTTTCTTTAATAATTTCATCTCTATCAATATCAAATTTTTCATCATTATAGTGTGAATGTGAATCAAATAGTTCCATTATTCTAAACCTCTATTATTTACAAAGTAAAGTTACATTAGCAGTTGCATACTCTTTGCAATGAGAAATACTTATATCGATACTTTCAATCTTATCACATATTTCCTTTTGTTTAATATTTACAAATGGTTTTCCATCTGCTCTTTTTAGTACTTCTAATTCATTCCAAGATACATCATATTTGTCATTTAATAATTCAGATATAGCTTTAAATATTGCTTCTTTTGAGGCAAATCTAGCTGCATAATGTTGATATTTTGCTTCTTTTTTACTTTCACAATATTTTATTTCTTCTGGTGTATAAATTCTATTTATGAAGCTTTCGCCTAAATCTTCTATACTTTTTTTTATTCTACTAATTTCAATTATATCTGTTCCGGTTAAAATTCTCATACCACACCTCTATTTTACGAAAAGCCAACTAATAAAATTTGCTATTCCTATTAATAAACACATGACTGTTGCTATAAGTATTGTATTTTCCTTAACTCTATTTTTTTCTATATTTAATTTTTTATAATATATATCATACTTAGTTTTTACTTGTGCAAATAATTCCTCTAAATTTAATTTTTCTTTACATCTTTTATAAAACTTTTGTCCAAATGAATTCGATGTTATTTCGCTTATCCATAATGTATTTGTAAATTTAATAAATTTTTTTATTGTGTTTTCAGTCTTAAAATCAAAATCTCTATTTAATTTTTTTAGATAATATCTTTGATGCAAAGCTAAAATATAAGTATAGAAATATTGATTTTCATATAATTCAGGAAGTACCGTATAGTTACTAACATCCGCTGACGAACATATTACTGCTGCGCATTTATCATTTATTCTTATTTTCATAAATGATGAATTAGTAAGCACTGATAATTTTTCATAATCTACATTTATATTTGTATTACTCTTTTTAACTTCAGCAAGTTTTACAAATTCATTTTCTATATTTTCAAAACTATTTTCATTGTTCCATTGATTAGCTTCTATACACACATAAGTGTAAGTTAAAAATAGGTCTTCATCAATGTCTAATTTTCTTCCTTCAATTTTCTTTCCTGTTATTTCTTCTATTATGCTTGATATCTCAGTCATATTTTCAAACATGTCTGTTTGTATTTTTATATCTTTTATTTTTTTTATATTTTTATTTTCTAATTTTATATTATTAAATTTATAATTAAAATTTAATATGTCCGAAAAATTATTAGTTTCTTCCAAATGTGTCTTTATTGATAAAAAACAAATTCCTGTATTAAAGCAAATTAATTCTATTTTAGGTATAGTAAAGAATATTCCATCTTTTTCTTCTATTTTTCCTTGTATTTGCTTTTTCAAGAGATATTCAAATATTAAGCAGTTTTGATTTTCTAATATTTTTATTTGTTGACCGTAACTTAATTTATTAAATTTGTTTATTTTTTCCTTATCAAAAGAAAAGTCTTGAAAGAAATCTTGCTTTACTGTTGGTACAAAATACTTATACAATTCAACATCTTTAAAATAATCAAAAAACTTAATTTTAAATTTTTTATTTTTTATTAAATTTTTTATATATCTCTTATAGTTTTCTTCTTTAATTGCAAATGGATATATAAAATATGAATACTGGTAGTTTGTCTTTAGTTCCATTTTTTTCTCCTATTAATATGTATAATACATTAAATTTAAATCTTTTCCTAAATGGTATCCACCTATAAAGTCTATTAATAAATTTTCATCTAAATTATACTTAGGTTCAACTATTATTTGTCCATTTTTGTTAATGCTTCCCCATAAGCCATCTTTTTTCACGGCTATATATCCAAAGTCATTTTGTTCTCTTGCGTCATCATAAATATAGTCAACAACAACATTTCCTTTTTTATCCACAAATCCATATTTATTATCTTTTTTGCTTAAGAATAAATTGTTGTTTGCTAATATTTCACTTGATTTTTTTTCATCACCATTTAAACTATAATATTTATATCCTGATTCTTCCCAAATTTTAATATATAATTTTTCTGAATTGACTTCGTTTACAATTCCTCTTGCAATTTGCTTTAATTCTTTATTTAAAATAATATTTAAGTCTTGATCTTCAAGTTCATAAATTCGTGCATCATCATAGAAATTAATATTTGGATATTTGTCTTCTATCATAACTTGATTATCTATATTTATTATTCCATAATTATTTTCTGCTTTAAATATAAATAAATTATCTGATGTATATTTTAGTTCTTTATAACCTTTTTCTACTTTTGCTTCTGATGCAATATTATAAGCATAAAATTTTCCACTATTTTTATATACTATTACATCATTTTTAATAGTTTCGATATCATCAAATTTCTCGCTTAAAATTTCTTTTTTATCTTTATCAATTACTTTTAATTTTCCATTTTCTTTTACACAGAATATATTAGTATTATTTAATGGTTTTATTTCTTCATATTCGCAGTCTAATATGTCATTTACACCATATTTTCCATCTTTTTTTACTATATATTTTTTGCAATCTTTTCCAAGTGATAAAATTTCATCATACTCATTATTTAGTACTTTTTTACCAGAGTCATCTACTAGTCCTAGTTTTTCTTCTTTTACTGTTATTAAACTGTTTTTTACTCCTTTTAAAGTATATATATCGTCATATTCTATATTTAAAATATTATTTCCTTTTAAATCTATAAGTCCATATTTGTCATCTTTTTTTACTATTAAAACATTTTCTTCATACCACAAATTATTATTTTCATCATAATTTGTTAGTGCAAGTACGCTATCATAATTTTCAAATAATTCTTTATTTTTACTGTTTATTACTTTTGTTTTATATGTATTTTTTTCATAATCAACATCATATGTGCATATAAATACATCTTTTTTATTATTTGGTATTATAATTGAATCCTCATATGTTGGTTCTATTACTATTTTTGAATTATTATCAATTACTCCCCATTTTCCATCTTTATTTAGTAAAAAATATGTTGTACTAATTAAATTATTAGAATTTGTATCTGAGTTTATTAAGTTTTTTATTGCAATTACAAACATAACAATTACTATTAATGCTATAATTACCGCTATCACTTTTTTTATATTTAGCTTTGGTTCGTTATTATATCTTCTTCCTCTACTCATAATGGCCTCCAATTATTATTTTCCACAAATAATATATCATACTTTTCGTAAAATGTCGATATTTTTCTACTTAAATGAGCAAAGCAACATTACTAGTTAATAGTTTAAAATAATACTAATCTTCCATGCAGGCATAAAACCTGCTCCTACACACCACATTAATCATTTTTGTAGGAATAGATCTGCCCTAGAATATTGAAATTTTCTAGTATTAATAATAAATCTGTGTTATAATGTATGCTAATATAATTACTTTAGGAGGAAAATATGTCAGTATTTACCTATAAATATAAAATTAAGTATTCAGATATTGGAACAGAAAATAAGCTTACCTTACAAGCACTTTTAGCAATATTGCAAGAAGCGGCAACTGAACATTCTGATGTTTCAGGCTATAGCATAAATAATGTAGAGCAAACTAATTGTACTTGGTTGATTTTAAATTGGAAAGTTCAAATGATGTCAAAGCCTCATTTAAATGAATGTTTAACTATTAATACTTGGCCAAGAACTTTTGAAAAAATGTATTCTTATAGAGATTTTGAAGTCTTCGATGAGAAAAACAATTTAGTAGCAATTGCTTCTTCTAAATGGTTACTTATTGATGCTACAACTAAAAAAATTAAAAGAATAACTCCAGAAATATCTATAGCTTATGGTGGTACTTGTAGTAAGAATGTATTTGATACCCCAATTAATGAAAAACCTAGTGTTCCAAATAATTTGGAGCTAAATTTTAATTATGAAATTCAACGAAGAGATTTAGACACAAATGGGCATGTTAATAATTTGCACTATTTAGATTTTGCTTTTGAAACATTACCAGAAGATATTTACACAACTTGTAATTTTAAAAATTTAGAAATATTTTATAAAAAAGAAATCAAGTATAAAGAAATAATTAATTGCTATTATTCTCTAGAAAATAATGAACATATTATAACTATAAAAAATAATGATGACTCTGTATTACATGCAATTATTAAATTATATTAGAAATTGAATTTAGTAATATTTTAGAGCAAAGCCACTTTAGTCACTTTGCTCTTTTTTCATTATCTTTTCATTATTTTTGTAACAATAACAGTCATATCATCTTTTGCTTTTCCGTAACCATTATCAATAGCTTCCTTTAATAATATATCTGCTATTTTTTGAGCATTTGTGCTCTCAATATTTTCCAACAAATCTTTTACCCATAATTCCTTATTGGTATATTCTTCATTAGATTCAACTATTCCGTCACTACATAATACAATTATATCGTTATTTTCAATATCTCTATCATATACTACTAAGTCAATTTTGTCTAAAATTCCAGCAGGTAATGCAATGCTTTTTATTATATCTACATTTTTATTATTTTTTATAAATGTAGGTGCTGCTCCATTTTTTATGTATTCAACATTTCCTTTATATAAGTCTAATACCATAATATCAAGTGTTGCATATGTTTCGTCTTTTATATTTGAAGAAATTGTATTATTTATTAATTCTATTGAATTTTCTTTGTCAAATCCAGTAGAAAGTAATCTGCCTAGCATCTTTATTGCTATCTGGCTTGATTTTCTTGCTATCGGTCCAGAACCCATCCCATCACTTATTGCTAATAAATATTTTCCATCCTCAAGTGATATTTGTAAATTACTATCTCCTGAAACTGACTCTCCATCTTTATTTGTCTTTGCAATTCCAATTTGCATTCCATATTTATCTTTTGATATATATGTTTGATAACACATATTTTGATTTTGTTTTATTCCACAATTTTCTTTTTTTATTACAATATCCTCATTTAAAGTTTGAGTTAATATTTCCTCAATTTTTTTAGTAGGGCATTCTATTAATTTATTATCATCGCAAGTATTTAGAAATACCTTTATAATATATCTACCACTTGTTTCTTGTTTTATATTTAAGTCTAGTATATTAATTTTTCTTTGTTTACATTTTAAAATAATCTCTTGCTTTTTATCTAAGAAATTATCATTTTCTTTTTCTTCCATACTATTTGCAATGTTATCTATAACTCTTGAAACCCCATCTAATTGCATTGATACATTTCTATTTGTCTCATTTATTTTAGCTGCCATAACTAAGTTCATTTTGCTTGCTTTATATGCGTCATTTATAATATCCACAACTTGAGTAATATTTCTTTCTATTTTTAAAGATATTTCATAATTATCAAATCCAATTATATAGTTATTATGATTTTTAAATATCTCTAAAATTGCTTCTCTATCTATTCTTTCTTTTTTTAGTAAGTATTCATATATATCATTTACAATTGTTTCATCTTCATCAATTAAATCCGAATACAAAATATTGTCTGGTATTTGTCTTACTGCTCCTTGAAATTCTTCTAAGAATATTTCTTTTCTTTCGTCAATTTCTTCTTTATTTTCTATAGCTGTTGCTTCTTTATATGTATTTGACATTTCTTTAATTACATCAGATACATCATTTAATTTGTCTGCAGCAACTTTGCTCTCTTGTAATCTATATCTAGCTCCCTCTGGCAATATATTATCTCTTCCAAATAAATCAGATACATTTATTTCTACCTTATTTGGAATTAATATAAGTGCCAAAGATGCAACAAGTATTTCTTTAAAGCAAATCAGTTCAACAACTTGTCCATTATATGTATATGTTAAAAATAGGTTTCCTGCAATAAATCCTATAATAACTCCTAATTTTCCAAACTTGCTAAGTACTCCAGCAATCATTCCAGACAAAGCAAATGCTGCAATTAAAATTGGATTAGACGATTTTATAATTCCTAAAACAACTCCTACTGTAACCCCTGAAGTTGTTCCTATTAGTATGCCATTTTTCCATCCTAATATTAATACCAATAATATACTTATTATATTACTAATTTGTAGTCCTACAATTTTAAGTTCTCCCAAACATGTTGATGCTATTGATATTAATAGGGTTGCTCCCATAACTTCTTCTATTGAAAATACTTTTTTATCTTTTATTTCATTAATAACAATTAATGATTTACTAAAAATTTTATAAAATATATATGCTGATATTCCAGATGCAATTGCCATTAGCAAATCATATACTAAGAATTGCCCAAAAATGAATTTTACTACTTGTCCTAAAAGCACTGAAATAAAAACATATTTTCCAAGTTTTATTTTTTCTGTTTCGTATTCTAACAATAATTTTTTAGGTTTAAATATTAAAATTAAACAAACTAGTATGGCACTTGTAAAAACATACGATAATAAGCCAGCTGTCTGAAATTTTAATAGTGTACCTATCATTGTTACAACAAATAATACACCAACAGGTATGCTATTACTTATTGCAGCAGCAAATATTGCAATTGCAAATAATGAAAAATTTGCTTGCATTCCAGTTGTACAAGATAGCATAAATGAAATAACATATAGTAAAATACTTTTAATATTTACTGTATTTTTTAATATATCTATTATATTTTTTTTATTAACATTAATATTTTCATTTTCTTCTGTATAATCTTTTGAAATATTTTGAAACATTATCAATTACTCTCCTAAACATCTTAAATTTCATAAATATTATAAGACGTTATTTTTAAATTGTTTGTCGTATTTGGCTATTACTTTAAAAAAGTTTTCTGTTTTTTTTGATTTATATTTTAATTATAATTGTAATTTCAAAAAAATTAAACAAATTATGTATATTATTTTACTATATTTTGTCGTTTTTTTCAATACATATAAATATTTTTCTAGTCACAGTTTTATTCAGTAATGATTTACTTAAAATTAGTTAGTTTCAATATTGGGCAAGCATAAAATTTAAATTTTCTTATTTGTTCTTGCCCGATTTGAGTTTTCGACTAAAGGGAAAAAATATCAAAGTGCTAGCGATTGTAGCTTTTTATATAATACAAAAGTATTACTTTCATATTATATAAAAATAATCCATTATTCCATTATATATTCCCCAGGCTATTCTATTTTGATAATTATCATCTTGCAATAATTTTTCTTCTTCTGGATTTGATAAAAAACCACATTCAATTATAGAAATTGGTATTTCAACATGTTCTATTATATATTTTCCGGTTATTTTTAAAGCCTCTCTTTTATTTTCCTTTTGAATGCTTGCATTTAATTCTTCTTGTATACTTTTAGCAAGTTCTTCACTTTTTTCATCATTTGTTTTAAAAAAACTTTGCCATCCAAAATACTGACTTTGTGGTATTTTATTCAAATGTATTGACACAAAAATATCAGCGCTTGATGAATTTCCAATTTTCACTCTATTTTTTATATCAGATACCTTTTTTTCTCTTAATGTTTTAGAATTTAAATCATAAATTCCTTCCTCATCTGATCTTGTTAAAATAACATTACATCCGCTTTGCTCTAATAAATATTGAACTTTCTTTGTTATTTTCAAATTAATACTCGCTTCACTAATTCCATTTGAACTTTCTGCTCCTTCATCTGGTTTACCATGCCCAGCATCTAATACAACCGTTTTATTACTTACAGGCAAACTAACAGTTTCTATAGTTTTATTTTCACTTAAAATTGCAGTATAAATTGTTATGCCTCCAATTAAAAGAAGCATTGTTGATAGAAAATAAATCATTTTTCTTTTTAAATAAAACATAAAAACACCTCGCTATTAATTAATATGCGAGGTGTTTTGTTTTTATTTATCATATTCGAATAAATCCCCTAAAGGCTTTTCTTCATTTAATCTTTTTATTGCTTCTGCAAATAATGGTTCTATATGAACAATTTTTATTTTTTCAATTTGTTTTTCTTTTTCAACAGGAACTGTACTTGTTACTACTAATTCCTTAATTGCGGAATTTTTTATTCTTTCAATTGCTGGTCCTACTAAAATTCCATGTGTTGCTCCAGCATAAATTTCTTTTGCTCCATGTTCTTTTAAAATATTTGCAGCTTCAACTAATGTACCTGCTGTGCTTACTTCATCATCAAAAATTATTGCTGTTTTTCCTTTAACATCTCCAATTATATTTGTTGCTACAGCATTATCATTGTTGGATTCCCTTCTCTTGTCTATTAATGCTAGTGGGCATTCAAAAAATTTAGAATATTTATATGCTTTTTTTGAGCTTCCTGCATCAGTTGCCACAACAACCATATCTTCTATATTTTTTTCTTTAAAATAATTCTGTAATAAATATTTTCCTGTAACAATGTCACATACAATATCAAAATATGCTTGAATTGCAGGATTATGCAAGTCACATGTTAGTACCTTATCTACTCCCGCTGCTTCTAATAATTTTGCCATTAATTTTGCTGTTACTGGAACTCTTGATTGATCTTTTTTATCTGATCTTGAATACATAAAGTATGGAAGCACTGCAGTTACCCTTTTTGCTCCAGCTCTTTTAGCAGTTTCTATTGTTATTAGTAATTCCATTATTCTTTCATTAACTGGTGGTTCTGTTGTCTGTACAATATATACATCCTTGCCTCTTACCGTTTCTTTTATTTGTACAAATGAGTTATCATTTGCAAATTTAAAAGAATTAATTTTTCCTGCTTCTAGTCCTAACTTTTCACATATTCCATTTGTGAATTCTTCTGCTGAATTGCATGCAAATATTTTAATGTTCTCCATTTTTTCCTCCTTTTATTAAAATAATTTTAAACTAGTAACTTAGGTTACCAATTATTTTTAGTTAATAGTTAATGGCTTAAAATAATACCATCACATCTTTCAATTTTATAATACGTAAAAATCTTCGATTTTTTATATACAACTATAAAAGGTTAAAGTTCTTTATAGAACTTTAACCTTTTCTTCTATTTATTGCATATGCACTTCCAGATTGTGTTTTTGCTAAGTGTTTTACTTGTGCACCAACTTCTCCTATTTCTAGTGGATTTGAATATTCCCCTGGCTCAACTATAACTACTCCAATAGAAATTGATGTTATTGGAAATTGTTCTATTATTCCTCTTCTATTTGCTACTTCTAAATACCCTCTTTCAATATCCTCTTGATTTAAATAATCTGTTATATGCTCATCAAATTTTGAAATTATTTCTTGACACAATTTTTCATAATCCACATTCGAGATTATACCAACAAAGTCATCTCCACCTATATGTCCTACAAATGAATCCTCTAGCTTATATGCATTCATAGTTTTTAAAATAGTTTTAGCTGTATATTTAATTACCTCGTCTCCCTTTAGAAATCCATATGTATCATTATATTCCTTAAAATTATCTAAGTCAAAATATAATATTGCAAATTTTTCCTTTTTTAATAGTTTCTTTCTAAGTTCAACTTGTATTTGTAAGTTACCAGGTAATCCTGTAAGTGGGCTAACTTTTCTATTACTTGCCATTAATCTTATTATATTTTTTATTGTATAATAAAAATAATCTTCATCTATTGGAACTTTAATAAAATATTCTACACTACTTTTTAAAATTTCTATCCTATGTTCTTTATTAATATCAGAACTAACTACAACTATTGGAGTAATTGAGTTTTCGCTTTCTTTTCTGATAAAATCACATATATCAATTATGTTGTTTTTTATATTGTCTTCATTTATTATTATTAGATCTGGTATAGTTTTTATTTTTTCTTCAAGATTTTCAGAATTAATACTATTATATATATAGTCTTTTTCATTTTTAAATATTTTTTCAAGTCGTTGTACTAATTCATTTCCATCTTCTATAACAACAATTTCCTGATACATTGTTTTTTCCTTTCTATCTTTAGTTTAATTAGTTGGTTTGTATTCGTATTTCCAAAGAGATGTGTTTTCTCCACCACTCTTAGTTTTTGCAACAATTTTTAAGTAATTCATACCTTCTACCATATTTACTTTGTAATGAACTTTATTAGTTTCTCCAAAAGTACTTTCAGCAGTCATATTAGTTGTTTTTCCATTAAAAGTAAATACAACTGAAGCAATATTTTCAACAGCTTCTACTGTAAAATGTAATTCGTTTCCCTGTACCACAACTTCTGGATTTTTAGGTTTAGTTACACCTCTTATCTCAAGACTGTTTTCGGTTTTATTATTGTTTATATCAACAGCTACTATTTTTAAAGTATTTTGTCCTATTGGAATTTCTACATTTTTTTCAAATTTTGTTTTGTCTTCATAAGTAGCCATATCATCCTTATTTTCAGGATCCGAATTCCATCTATAAGATACATAAACCAAATCTACTTTTGATGTTACTGAAATTTTAATATTTTTTCCAACTTGTGTCGGAGTAATAATAGGTTTTGTTTGTTCTATACTATAATTTTCTTGTCTTTTAGTTTCATGTCCATTTGAATCTACTACTGATAGATTTAAAATATTGTCACCTGCAGGAATATTTATTCTTTCTTCTATTGATGTTTTTCCTGATTCCTCAATAGTTTCTGATGATTGGTTGTTCCAATTATATATTAAATGGGCTATTGGTGTTTCGCTTTCTATATTTATTACTAATTGATTATTTTCTTTATCCTCTGTAAGTGTTATTGTTGGCTCTTTTACACCAATTACTGGGTTATCTGGTTTAACCGGTTTATTTATCTGTCTTAAATATATTGAATATGCTCCTTGTCCCAGTAAAATAGCACCAAAAATTAAAATTGCAATAGCAAAAAATAATACAATTTTTTTAATATCTATTGTACTAGATGATCTATAATTATTTTTTTTCTCTTCTACTTGTAATATTTGGTTCATATTTTTCCTCCAAATTATGTTTTAATTATAACATATTACTAAGTTTTCTGTAAAGATAATACTATCTAAATATTTAGACTTTTGTTGGTATTCTAATTACAACTTCTGTTCCTTTTCCCTTTTGACTTTTTATATCTATTGATCCATTATTTTTATCTAGAATCTCTTTTGCTATTGAAAGTCCTAGACCTGTTCCACCCATTTGTCTTGTACGAGCTTTATCCACTCTATAAAATCTTTCAAATATTCTAGATAAATCCTCCTCCGGTATTCCTAATCCATTATCAATAACTTTTATATATGCATCATTATATACAAACCCAACATATATTTTTATATTTCCACCATCAGGAGTATATTTTATACTATTTGTTAATATATTTAAAACTACCCTTTCAATTCCTTCTTTATCCGCATATACTTTAGGAACATCTGCAGTTACAAAGCACTCAACTTTGTGTTTCTTTTTATCTATTTCTATTTGAACTTTTTCTTGGCACTGTTTTACAAGTTCTCCTAAATCAAATCTTACTTTCTCTTGCAAAATTTGATTATTATCAAATCTTGATAAAGTTAATAAATCTGTTACTAATTTAGCCATACGTCTTGCTTCTTCTGCTATAACATTTAAGAACTTATTTTGTGTGTCTTTGTCATATTCCCCTTCTAATAGAGTATCTGCATACCCCATTATTGAGGTTATTGGTGTTTTTAATTCATGTGATACATCTGCAACAAATTCTTTTCTCATGTTATCTAATTTAACATGTTCTGTAATATCTTGAATTAAAACCATAATTCCAGATGGTCTATCATTTTCATCTTTGAATTGTGCAAAAAACATATTTAATGTTTTATCTCCAATTGTTACTTTTTGTTCTGATGATGTCCAATTTTCTAAGTATATTATCTTTTCCATATTTATATCTAAATGAATTTTTCTATTAAATATACTATTAAAATCTCTATCTTTAGGCAATAATTGCAATAGTCTGGTAGCTGCTTGATTTACTAAAATTACCTCACCTTCCATATTAAATGCTATTATTCCGTCTGTCATATGTAAAATAATTGTTTCAATTTGTTTCTTTTGTCTTGTCATTTCATTTAAGTTTTCTTTTAATTCTTCTGTCATCATGTTAAAAGCATTAACAACTTCATCATCATCTTTAGAATTTTTATTTTTTTCTATTTTATTATCATTTGATACCATTTTTTCTGCATCTGATATTAATTTGGTTATAGGTCTACTTAGTATTTGAGAAAACAATATAATCATGATTATGCATACAACAGAATAAACTACATCTAAAATTATCGTTAATTTATATGTATATGCAATTTTATTTTCTATTTCATTTAAGGAATTTTCTACAATTTGTGTTTTTATTTCATTTAAATTAAATATGTTAATAATTCCCAAACCCGTTATTATAACTAATCCTAATATAAAAAATATTGTTATTATTCTTATATGTGCTTTTTTGAACATATCTTACTCCCCTTATTTAAACCAAATACTTTAAAATTAATTTTCTATTAACACAAGAAAAGTGGCTTTTTTTTAATATATTCGTAACGGAGCACAGTGTGCTCCATTAAAAATTTTTCTTCTGTGTGGGGTATCTTGTGCCTACCCTTTCTACCCATGCAATGATAAAATCTCAAAGGCAATAGCGATTATAGCATTTTATATAGTAGGAATTTCGGAGAAATTT
>OIZL01000104.1_pt1 | contig 74240 bp, 65 predicted proteins | sample 1588541 | NCBI WGS metagenome assembly OIZL01 (sample SAMN03283285) | human gut metagenome | biome: human-associated habitat; material: feces | host: Homo sapiens | place: Peru | collected 2012 | reverse complement strand
CGTACAACGAGCTTGCCCAGCAATAAGCAGAGCGCAAGCTAAGCTGAAATGATGATGGCCGCCGAGAAATCGGCGGCCATTGAGACTGTCGGAAAAGCGGCTAAACGCCGCTTTTCCGAGTTTTTACGGGTTTCACCTCTCGCATTCGCTCCCGGGCAGCGAAAACCGCAAAGCACGAAAGCCTCCGGGTTTTCATTCGTTCTGACGCACATGCCGTCAGAGCCGGATTGAACATAAGGGCTGCGTCCCATTATAAAATCCAATTTTTTCGACAGACTGTGGTGGAGGCTTAACGCAGCGCATGGCGTCATAAGCAAATTGGCAATTACCCATGCTCCGCGCGGCTCGCGCTTCCTGCGGAAGCCTGCGCCCTTGCGGGCGCGGCGGCTGCGCCGCCCCGCTCGCCGCGCTCGGATGTCTGAAAAAGCTTGGGTGTTTGATTACGCAGAGGGACTCGTCTTCGTCCACCCCGGAATGAGGTGCAATGCCAGTAAGTATGCGAAAATTCGCATTCAACATGTGAAAAACATATAAACAAAAAGCCACGCTTGGAAGTTGCTCCGAGCATGGCTTCTTTTCGGTTCTAAATATCAAAACGCTACATAGGCACAAGAGTAAGCTTTATCGACTCTTTCCGCGCATATTATTCGCCTTTTACAATGCTTACAGATGCGCTCGCGCCTATGCGTGATGCGCCGGCAGATATCATCGCCTCGGCGTCATCGCGCGTGCGAATGCCGCCTGAAGCCTTTACGCCGAGACGGTCGCCAACAGCGCCGCGCATAAGGGCAACATCCGCGCATGTCGCTCCGCCGCTGGAAAAGCCTGTGGATGTCTTGACAAAATCGGCGCCTGCGCGCTCTGCGCATTCACACGCTTTAATCTTTTCTTCGTCCGTCAGAAGGCAGGTCTCAATTATAACCTTCACGAGCGCATGGCCGCTTGCTGCGGTAACGACAGCGCGTATGTCGTTTTCGACGTACTCCCAATCGCCCTCTTTGGCTCGCCCTATGTTTATGACCATGTCAATTTCCTTCGCGCCGAGCTCAATGCAGCGCCTTGCCTCGTATGCCTTAACATCGCTCAGTGAAGCGCCGAGCGGAAATCCGACAACACAGCATACGTCAACGTCCGTGCCATGCAAAAGCTCGGCTGCGTACTGAGCGTTCGATGAGTTAACGCATACGCTCTTGAAATTATATTTTGCCGCTTCTTCGCAGAGTTTTTTTACCTGCCCGCGCGTCGCATCGGGCTTGAGAAGGGTATGATCTATAAACCTGTTGAGCTTCATATACGCACCTTATTTCTTCTTCATCGTTACAACGGCGTATCTGCATTCGTACTCGTTAAGCGCTGCGGTGTCAAACGTCGTATTGCCGACGGCTATGTCTGCAGCGTATTCAAGCATCGCTATGTAGAGATCTCTTTGAGCTGCATATGTGATATACGTTGCGCCGCCAAGCTTGCTTTGACCGTAAACGTCCGCCTCTCCGCCTGCACCGACAATGAGCTTCACTCTCAGCTTGCCCTTATCATACTCGTGGAACGCATCCATAGCGCCGCGGGCCATGGCGTCATCATCGGCTATGCAAACATTGAGCTTTTCTATTACCTTCCTGTCCGTCGCGTCCAGCCATGCCTTGACGGCCTCCTTCGCCGATTCATACGTTGTGTCTGCGCATTCAAGCGATGCAATAACCTCGGCGCCGTCAAGCTTTGCGTTCACCGACACCGTAAAGTTTTTCGAATCGTCTCCTTTTGACACAAGCTCAATGCAATTTATATTCTCAAGATTGTTTTCAGTCTTGAAAACCTGTATTGCGGCGGCAGCGTCGTCTGCAAGCTCTTCGTACGTTCTGCTTTCGCCCGAGAACGCAAGAGCTGTAGGCTTCACGCCGACTATCGGCTTGTCAAGGAGTATGAGCGCAAGCTCCGCATCGAGTATGAGATTGGCAGAATCGGCCGCCTCATCGGCGTCTACGGGCATCATCACTACGGCGTTGGGCTTCCAACCCACGAGTATGTTTATAAACTCATTCATCTCCGCCTGCGTCGCGTATTCATTCATGATATATTCGATTCCGTACTGGCCGCTGAGGCTCTCGAGCGTCGAATTAAGCTCGGCTTTCATGCCCTCGTCGAGCAGTTCATCCGACGACGGCAAAAGTACGGCAATTTTGGGATTCACCTTCTGATTGCAGCTACATCCGCACGCAAGCAAAGCGCCCGTTATCATGAGCACAGCGGCAGCAAAGCAAATCATTCTTTTTTTCATCATTCTATTCTCCTATTATGCATTCGTTGAATTATATCGCACCGCATCCTTAAAAGCAAACGCCGTTTACGACGGACGTACGCCCATTGACGCATCGAAAGTCAGCTCGACGTCGAATCCAAGCAGCGATGTATCGGTATCCATTCGGGCATACGCTCTGTTTTCGCCGGGCTTGAGAACGAGTATATACTGCCCATCGCCGCTTCTAAGGCTTCCCGTCGCAGCGGCATTGCCGTCCTTGTCGCGGAACACGGCCGACACGGCGCATATAATGTCACGGGGATAGCTATTGTAGATAACGCAGTCGAGAAACGTATCGCCGACGTCTTCATACACCTGCACATTGCGGAACGTTATGTACCGTTCATAGTGGTCGGCGCCGTCTATCGCATTTCCGAGCGCATCGACGGTTGGCTCTTCGGCAGCGAATGGCGTTGCTTCGGGCGTTTCGCTCGGCATCGGTTCCGATGTTTCCTCAACAACCGGCTCGATAGTATATTCGGGCACAAGCTCGGGTCGCGCGGCTATGCAGCCTGCGGTAAAAGCAAGCGCTGCCATTATAAAAGCGACCGCCGCATATTTAAGCCTTGCCGTGTGCATCAGCCTTTTCTGTTTGCAAGCTTCCATATAAGCTGCTTCCTCATGTCGTATAGCCTGTCGGAAATATCGACCTTAAACTCGTGCGGATTCAACAGGCGCTTGCTCTCCTCCCAGAACGTATCAAGCTCACGCATGGCATACGCCTTTATTTCCTTGAGCGACGGCGATGTGTACACCTGTTTGCCATCCTTGAATATAGGTACGAGCATTTCGCGCACCGTAAAATCGCGCACCGTTACAGTCTTGTACGTCTGCTCGGGATGGTATAGCTTTAGCGGCTTTGTGCCGTCGAGCTGTTCGTCGTCAAGCGCGATAAGGTCGGCAAGTGCCTTGCCCGTCTTGTTGCTGTACAGGCGAAGCACCTTCTTATAGCCCGGCAGCGTCATCTTTTCGGGGTTATCGCTCAGCTTCATCTTAGGCACAAGCTCGCCGTCAACGATCTCCGCTGCCATCTTGTATACTCCGCCGAGAGCGGGATTATCTGCCGATGTTATGAGCTTTGTTCCGACGCCGTATACGTCTATCTTTGCGCCCTGCGCCCGTAAATCGTATATCACATGCTCGTCAAGGTCGCCCGAAACAAATATTTTCGCGTTCTCATAGCCCGCTTCGTCGAGCATTTTACGCGCGCGCTTTGAAAGATAGGCGAGGTCACCGGAATCGAGCCTTATTCCCACAGGCTCGTAGCCCTTCTCCCTCAGCTCGTCAAAAACTTTTATGGCGTTCGGTATACCGCTGCGTATCGTATCGTATGTATCGACGAGAAGCATACATGAATCGGGGAATACATCGGCGTACGCGCGGAAGGCGTCAAGCTCCGTCGGGAAGCTCATCACCCAACTGTGCGCATGCGTGCCCTTAACAGCGATGTCAAACATTTTGCCCGCAAGCACATTGCTCGTGGCGTCGCATCCGCCTACTATGGACGCCCGCGCGCCGTATATGCCCGCGTCGGGGCCCTGCGCACGCCTCAAGCCAAATTCGAGCACGCTTGAACCGTTCGCGGCATAGCACACCCTGTTCGCCTTGGTTGCGATAAGCGTCTGATGGTTTACAAGATTGAGTATCGTCGTTTCAATGAGCTGCGCCTCGATTATTGGCGCCTTTACCCTTACGAGAGGCTCATGCGGAAATACTATGCTGCCCTCCTCCATGGCGTATATTTCGCCCGTGAAGCGCATGTTTTTCAGCACGCACAGAAATTCCTCGTCGAAAAGATTCAGACCGCGCAGATACTCTATGTCTTCGTCAGTGAAGCAAAGGTCGTTTATGTATTCAATCAGCGACTGAGTTCCCGCCATAACAGCGAAAGCGCTGTCCTGAAAGTTTTTCCTATAGAAAAGGTCGAACACGGCCGTATTGCTCGCCATGCCGTGCCTGTAGTAGCCGTACATCATTGTGAGCTGATACAGGTCTGTCATCATCGTGAGATTTCTCATTTTGTTTCTCCTTCCGCGCTCTCATGCTCCGTGCCGCATGTATCGCCGTGCTCTTCGCATTCCGCGCTGTCGCCGATTTCCGATTCGCCGCCTTCTTCAGGCTTATCGGAGTCCGTGTTGTTCTCGCAGACTTGCTCGTCGCCGCTGCTTGCTGCTTCGGGCTTTGGCCACACGGGATGGCCAATCTTCTTTTCACGCACCGCCCGCACGATTATAAACGCGAGCGCCGCTGCAAACAATATAAAGCTCAAAAGCTGCGAGACGCGTATTCCGCCTGTTTCCGCATTGCCCACGAGCCATAGGCTGTCCTCGCGCAGCCCCTCTACAAACATGCGCTCAAACGAGTAGAGCAGCACATAGTAAAGCATAAGGTCGCCGTCATGCTTTTTACGCTTGCGCATGAAAAACCAGAGCACTATAAATATTATAAAGCACCATGCAGACTCGTAAAAGAACGTCGCGTAATGGACCTCTCCCGAATCAAGCGTAACAGCCAGCGGGAACCACATGTGAGAGGGGTTAGTTACGAGCGGGCCGTATGCCTCCTGATTCATAAAATTGCCCCAGCGGCCTATTGCCTGCGACAAAACGAGGCCGGGTGTTATGAGGTCGGCTATTTTCAGGAAGCGCACTTTCTTTACGCGCGAATAAATGAATATTCCTAGCAGTCCGCCTATAACAGCGCCGTATATCGCAAGCCCGCCTTTCCAGATATAGAGTATTTCTATAGGGTTGTCCATATATTCGCCGAGCCTGAACAGGACGTAATACAGCCTTGCGAATATAACTCCGAGTGGCACCGCATAAAGGCAAACGTCATACATCGTATCCTTGTTGAGCTTCTGACGCTTAACCTCTATACAGCCGAGTATAACCGAAAGTATTATGCCGACCGCAATAAAAATGCCGTACCATCTTACGGTCAATCCCAAAGACGGTATCGTAAACGCTACGGCCGTTGACGCTTCCGCGCCCAACATTGCGCCGTCGATCATTATATGCACCTCCATGTATTGAAAATCTGATTCGTATTATTATACACTATTTGAGAAATAAAGCATATAGCTAAAGAGAAGCATGGGCGTGGGATACGCGCCGCACGGCCCGGTTTTCGCAGCCGACATGCTGTAAGGCATTGAAAAAGCAGCCCTGCGGCCGCTTTTTCGGCTTTTTTGCTCTGCCGGACCCTTTTAAGGCAGTTTTTTCATCGCATATCGTATCACGAAAGCGCCATTTCTTCCGTGACCGTTGAGTAGCATATCGTTATGCCCCTCTCAAGAAGCATTTCCGCTTGCTCCGCCGTGAGCGCCGCCCATTCCGGCGCCTTGTCCTCCGCCGAGCGCACGAATATCTTTTCTGTTTCCATGTTTCCGACAATCATATTGTCGCATACTATCATAAGCTCTTCGAGCGATTCGCATGCAAGTATGTCCTCCACGCTTATCTCAACGGGATCAAGCCGATAGAAATGAAGCGAAGCGGGCATCATTTCACGATCCGACGATTTGCCGTGGCAATGCTGAATAACGAGCTTTTTAAGGCTCTTCAACTTCTTCAGCCCGCTCAGGTCGGGCGCTGCGTCCTTCCATATCACAAGCGTCTCGACGGACGAGCCGGCAAGCTCGGAGAGATCGACACCGCCGCAATATGAAAGCACGAGCGATTTAAGCTCCTTCAGCTCGCAAAGCGGGGCGAGCGTTCCCCTGTAATTGCAAAGCTTCAGGGTGGTCAGGCCGCTGTACTCCGCAAGCTTCTCAAGCCCCTCAAATTCGTCGCCGAGCATTATGTCAAGCTCGCGCACCGCGTTGAACTGCTTGAGCTCCGCCAGCTCGTCAATGCTGTTTATAGGCTGCGTAAACTTAAAGCCAACGCACGTTGCGGGATACTCGATGCCCATCACGCTGAAATTTTCCCCGTCGTAGGGCTCCGTCGTCTCGGCGTCCGAGATGTGCGGCGAGTTATTAACCTCCTTGGCGGGAGTTGGCGGCGGCGTCCGGCCGTCTTCGTTCACGGTCGTCGAACATGCGCAAATAAACATGGTCATAATCGACATCAGTATGGCGGAAAATCTTCTCATCACATCAATCCCTCCTTGTTTTGAACGCGTATATCCGCAGGTTGTGCGGAGCAGCGAAAACCTTTCGCGCCTGATTTGTTCGGCGGTGCTATAGATTTTTCGCCGCTGTTATTACCTTATCATCGTGTTTCGCGCAAATCAATCAGTTCGGTCATTTGACATAATATTGTCAGAATCGTTACACATTGTGCCCTATGCCGCAAACCGTGTTTGAAATAAAATGCATAAAGAGTTATAATGTATTCAGTCGGAATTCGGAGGACGAAATGCGCAGAATTTGCTTAATTGCGACAGGCGGCACCATTGCCTGCGTACAGACGGAAAGAGGGCTTGCGCCGAAGCTTGCGGCGCGCGACCTGCTCTCGTATATCGGCGGAGATACGGGCGAAATAGACTGCATAGACCTTTTCAGCATGGACAGCTCCAACATTCAGCCCGAGGAGTGGCAACAGATAGCGTCCTGCATAGACGGCATACGTCCGAAATACGACGCAATTGTTTTGACGCATGGCACGGATACCATGGCGTATACGTCGTCCATGCTTTCGTTCATGCTTAGAGGGATAGACATACCCGTAATAATAACAGGCGCGCAATACCCGATAGTTTGGGAAGACTCCGACGGCAGGAAAAATCTCAGGGACGCCGTTACGGCCGCAAGAATGATAGGCGGCGGCGTTTACATATGCTTCGGCGGGATTATTATAAGCGGCTGCCGCGCCGTCAAAACGCGCACAACGTCTCTCGATGCTTTCGAATCGATAAATACCCCTCCCGTATGCACAGTTGAGGGCGACGAGGTATGCTATGTAAATGCGGCCGCATCGCTTTCGCATTACAGCTTTTCGCCCAAAATAGACCCGCGCGTGGCGCTTATAAAGCTCATCCCCGGTACAAGCCCCGAGATACTTGACAGCCTTGCTGCCTGCGGTATGCGCGGCGTTGTAGTCGAAGCATTCGGGCTTGGCGGCGTTCATAGCTTCAGGCGCGACCACACAGAAAGCCTAATCAGACTAATGGAGAAGGGAATAACCGTAATCCTTGCGTCGCAATGCCTCTATGAGGCCTCTACCCCCGATATCTACGAGGTCAGCCGCCCTCTGAAGGACGCGGGCATAATCCCCGCATACGACATGACGACCGAAGCCGCGGTGACAAAGCTCATGTGGGTGCTCGGGCAGACGAGCGACCGTGCAAAAATACGCGAAATGATGCTCACGAATCTTTGCGGCGAGCTGAGAGCGTAAAATCAATCATAAATCGATATCAAAACAAAATTCCCGCCGCAGGACGCATCCCAACGGCAGGAATTTTTTGTTTCTGTTTTGCTGAATTACGGCTTAATCCGATATGCTCATCAGCTTACAGCTTTCAGGAATGTATACAGCCTCCACCATCCGTTGCCCGACTTGCGCGCGCACGTCACAAGCACGACTATCTTATCGGAGGCCGAAGCGCTTCCGAGATTCGCCTCGGAGTGCGAGCATACATAGCTTATCCAGCCCGACATGTCGGAAGGATTCGGATTCATGGCGAGATAATTGAACGTGCTTTCGGGCGAATTACGTTCCGTTTCAAAGCAAGCCCATATCTGCCATTTCGTGTATTCTCCGAGCTTCAGATATACCGTTTTATCGCCGCTCGGATTATTCCTCAGGCGGTCGCGCACATCGTGCAGCGCATGGAAGCCCTTGCCCGATTTGCGCATGTTGTGGCCGACAATGGTCACGACCTTATTGTTCACTCCGCAGTACGAATATATCGTGTAGCGCTTTGTCGATTCAAGCTTATTTCCGTAAAGGTCATGGTTATCGTAATAGTAGCTTCCCGCCCTGTAAAGCACCGGCGCGTCTATAATCGTTCCGGGAACGCTTATCCAGCCTATGCATTCTTTGTTTATGCCGTGCGCCCAGTTATACTTGTCTATAACGTGCTGAACGGAATACGAGCCGTCGCCGCCCTCGCCGCCGTCGCCCGCCGTCGCTTCCCTGAGGTCGGAGATAAGTATGTAGCCCTTATAGTCGCCGAACTTACAGCGGTAGTAGTCGCCGCACTTGCCGTTGACCTTCACCCTGGCGCCTTTTTCAAGCTCAAGGCAGCCGTCGACGCGCTGCGACGTCTTATACGGATTCATGCGGAAATATACAAGCGTGCTCGTCTTATATTCCTTCTCTTCAATGTCCTCCGTTGTGCCGAACGACGGTATCGCCCTGAACGCATCGGCCGACGTTTCTCCCTTATCGTTTACCTTGTCCATGGGGACGAAGCCTTGAAGAAAGCTGTATTCAACCTTATAGTAGCGGCCCTGTGTGCCAAGAATTAAAACGCTTTCGCCCTTTCCTATCTGGCGGGCGCCCTTGACCTTGCTCGAATCGGAGGACGCTTTCTTAAAGAAATCCTCCGTCGAAGTCATTTCGCCCAAATGCGGCGTATCCAGCATAACCGTCTTGTTATCCTCAGGGTCGGCCGTCATCGTGGGAGCGGTTGTCGGCTCAATTGTGGGCTCAACCGTCGGTTCAATCGTAGGCTCAACTATCGGCTCAACGGTTGGTTCCGCGGTCGGCGCCTGCGTCTGCGGCACTATGTCTATTTCGTTATCCGTGTTGATATCGCCCGAACACGACACAAGCGACATAACTGTCAATGCTGCAAGCAGGAGTGCGAAAACGCGGCTCATGCGCTTAGATACGGTTAAAACTTTCATTCAATACCTCCTTGTTTGAAAAACGTCAGTCATAGAAACGTTTTGACGCGCTTCCATCATCCTTTGTGATATCGTTTTGCGGCGGAAACTCGCTTTTTCCGGCGTCTGACGTCTCGTCGCCGGCTTCGGCTGCTTCCTGCGCCTCCCTGGCCGCCCTGCGCTCCTCGGGCGTCATCAGCGGCTTCTCGCGTTTTTTGGGGTCCTCACATATCAGCTTGAGCAGCGGTATCGCTATATACATCAGCACCGCTATCACACACGGAATTATGTAAAGGGCGCTTGTTTCCTTGATTATTTCAAGCAGCGCCAACACGCCTACGGGCGTAACGAGCAATCCGCTCACAATGAGGCAAAAGCGCGTTATCTTCTTCAGCCTCGGTATCGCCGTAACGCTCACCTTTTCAAAGTCAAAAAGCTTGCCTTTGGCGATAATGCCTTCGACTATGCAGTACAGCCCCAGAGCCGCAACAATGAAATTAAACATCGGGTCCCTCCGTTAACGATTCCCGGGAATCGGCAGCTATATGCGCTTGAGCTTGGCGCCCTGCTTTGAATCCTCAACCGCAAAGCCAAGCTGAGCAAGCCTGTTCCTGAGCTCGTCGGCAAGCGCCCAGTTTTTCACGGCGCGCGCCTCTGTGCGCTCGTTCAAAAGCCTTACCGCCTCCTCGGGGAATTCTTCGATCTTCGCGTCGGTCGATATTCCCAGCACGTCCGTAAGCTCGTCGAACGCCCTTGCCGCGTTATCTATGGCCGCCTTCGAGTGTTTTTCCGTAACAAAGGTGTTTACGGCGCGTACAAGCTCGAAAAGCACGCCTATCGCGTCGGCGGTGTTGAGATCGTCGTCCATCGCCTCAATAAAGCTTTGCTTATAGCCCTCGAGCGCCGCGGCAAAAGCGCCCTCTTCCTCAGCATTCGGATTATTCGCCGTCTGTGCCTCGCGCAGCCTTTCGCGCGCCGTGCAAAGCCTCTCATACGCCGCCGCCGTCTGCTCCATGAGCTCGCGCCTGAAGTTTATCGGGCTTGCGTAATGCGCGCTCAGCATGAAAAGACGCAGCACATTCGGGTCAAATTCCGAAATTATGTCGCGCACGTTTCTAAAGTTGCCGAGGCTTTTTGACATCTTCTGGCCTTCTATGTTTATATGGCCGTTGTGCATCCAATATCGAGCAAAAGGCTTGCCCGTGCAGGCTTCGCTCTGCGCTATCTCGTTCTCATGGTGCGGGAAAATAAGGTCTTTTCCGCCCGCGTGTATGTCGAACGTTTCGCCGAGTATGCTCATGCTCATCGCGGAGCACTCGATATGCCAGCCGGGGCGTCCTTTGCCCCACGGCGAATCCCACGACGGCTCGCCGGGCTTGGCGCTCTTCCAAAGCGCGAAATCGAGCGGATCCCGCTTATGCTCGCCCGGATCTATCCTCGCGCCGCTTTCGAGCGATTCTATAGACTGTCCCGTAAGCTTGCCGTAGCTGTCATAGCTCCTCACGGCAAAGTATACGTCTCCGTTGTCTGCGGGATACGCATGGCCCTTCTCGATGAGGCCCTTTATGAGCGAGATTATCTCGTCCATGTGCTCCGTCGCGCGCGGCGCAACCGTCGCCTTTTTGACATTGAGCGCCTCTGCGTCCTTATAGTATTCGGCGATGTACTTCTCGGCCACGTCCCTTATTGAGCATCCGTCCTCATTCGCGCGGCGTATGACCTTATCGTCGACGTCCGTGAAGTTTTGAACGAACTTGACCTTATAGTCTCTGTACTCAAGATAGCGGCGCAGCGTATCAAAAACGATGAGTGGCCTTGCGTTGCCGATATGTATGAAGCTATAGACGGTCGGGCCGCACACATAAATACTGATTTCGCCCGGTTTAAGAGGCACAAGCTCCTCTTTTCTGCGTGTCATTGTATTGTATATCTGCATAGCGAATCCTCACTGAGTTTTATTATCCCTTATAATAGCACAGATACCACAAAAAGATAAAGCACCTATCGTTAAAAATTAGTTAAACGCTGTCTTCCGTCTTCAAAGCATATGCGGCTCGGCCGCATATGCGCCGAGCCGCAGCTTCAGTCGTTATTTATGTTTCCTGTGTCTAAGCTTATCTATCGTGCGCTCGATGAGCTTCACCAGCTCAACAATAGGCACCATAGATACGCCTAAGCCTGCGGCCACGCCAAACTCGGCGGCGCTTATGTGCTCAAAACCGAAGGCATCGCTCAGGAACGGTATCGTCGTCACGCCGACCGTAAGAAGCAGCGTAATTATAAGCGACCCGAACAGCCAGCCGTTAAAGTGCTTAACCGAGAACAGGCTGCCTCGCTGCGAGCGCATATTGACGCCGTGGAATATCTCCGCGAGGCTCATTGTAAGGAAAGCCATCGTCATTCCGTCGCTGCTTTGGGTCATCGCCCATTCGCCCGTCTCCATAAAGTGGCCTATGAAATACGCCGCAAGGGTTAGCACGGCAAGCAAAACTCCCTGGTACGCTATATCAACCCCCATGCCGCGCGCAAATATGCCTTCCTTCGCGCTGCGCGGCCGCTCGCTCATTATATTCGGGCTTGCTTTTTCCATCGCAAGCGAAAGAGCGGGCAGACAGTCTGTTATAAGATTTATCCACAGAAGATGCACAGGCTCGAGTATTGTAAAGCCCATTATTGTGGCCGCAAATACGCTCAGCACCTCGCTCGCGTTCGATGCAAGCAGGAACTGTATCGTTTTGCGGATATTGTCATATATACGCCGTCCTTCTTCGACGGCCGTTACTATTGTCGCAAAGTTGTCGTCCGCAAGCACCATATCAGCGACGTTCTTTGTGACGTCTGTACCCGTTATGCCCATGCCTACGCCTATATCCGCCGTTTTTATGGACGGCGCGTCGTTCACGCCGTCGCCCGTCATTGCAGATATCATGCCGCGTCTGCGCCACGCCTCGACTATGCGCACCTTGTGCTCCGGCTGTACGCGCGCGTAAACGGAATACTTTTCAAGGTTTTCGTCGAGCTCATCGTCGCTCATGCGCTCGAGCTCAGCGCCCGTTATCGCACCGCTCGCGTCGTCGATTATGCCAAGCTGCTTCGCTATGGACACAGCGGTGTCACGATGGTCGCCCGTTATCATTATCGGGCGTATCCCCGCACTGCGGCACTCCGCCACGGCCTCGACCGCTTCGGGGCGAACGGGGTCTATCATGCCGACAAGTCCTATATATGTAAGGTCGCGCTCCATATCCGCCGGCTCGAATCTCTCGGGAGCGGCGTCGTAGAAGCGGCGCGCAGCCATGAGCGCACGCAGCGCCTCGTCGGCCATGCTCTTGTTTTCAGCAAGTATTTCAGCCTTTTTAGCCTCGGTCAGGGGTACGTCTTTTTCGCCGTCGAAATAATGCGTGCAGCGCTCAATAAGCACGTCGGGCGCGCCCTTCGTGTATTGAACAATCCTTCCGTCGCAGTCATGAACGGTGCTCATAAGCTTTCTCATGCTGTCAAACGGCGCTTCGCCAATCCTCGGGCATTCGGCCTTCAGCTTGTTCTTATCGAGTCCAATCGACGCCGCATAGTTGACAAGTGCGCATTCCGTTGGTTCGCCCACCGCCCCGTTCTTTTCAAGCTCAGCGTCCGAACACAGCGCCATCGCCCGTGCAAGAAGCTTTTCATCAGCGCCCGCATATCTTGTTACGGTCATCTTGTTCTGCGTGAGCGTACCCGTCTTATCGCTGCAAATTATCTGAGCGCAGCCGAGCGTTTCTACGGCCGTGAGCTTGCGAATGACGGCGTTTCGCTTCGACATGCGCGTCACGCCTATCGACAGCGATATCGTAACAACCGTGGCAAGCCCTTCGGGAATAGCTGCAACGGCAAGGCTTACGGCTATCATAAACGTCGAAAGCACCGTTGCGCCGGTTATCGTGCCAAGACGCAGATAATCGCTTATAAGACTGAACGCGAACATGAACACGCATATTCCGAGCACAAGCCATGTCAGTACGCGGCTGAGCTGCGCAAGCTTCTTTTGAAGCGGCGTCTCGCCGTCCTGCGTATTGGCAAGCGCGCCGGCTATCTTACCCATCTCCGTATCCATGCCCGTGGACACGACCACCGCGCGCGCCCTTCCGTATACGGCCGTTCCGCCCATATATACCATATTCCTGCGGTCGCCGAGCGGTATATCGTTATCGCCGTCTATCGCCTCAACCTGCTTGAGCACCGGCACGCTCTCGCCGGTCAGCGCCGATTCCTCCACCTTGAGGCTCGCGCACTCTATAAGCCGCGCGTCCGCCGGTATCGCATCGCCCGCATCAATAAGTATCACGTCGCCCGGGACCAGCTCCTCGCTCCTGACCGTTTCAACCCTGCCGCCTCGCAGGACCCGGCTCGTTGCCGACGTCATCTCCTGAAGCGCCTCTATCGCCTTTTCGGCCTTTGACTCCTGATACATGCCGAGAAACGCGTTTATGAGCACCACGGCGCCTATTATTATCACATCGGTGAAGCTCTCGCCCGAATACGCCGCCGTTACGCCCGACACGGCCGCCGCAACGATTAGTATTATGAGCATAGGATCCTTGAGCTGCTCAAAGAAGCGAACAAAGGCGGACTTTTTCTTTCCCTCCTTCAGGCGGTTTTTGCCGAAACGCTCGAGGCGCTCCCGCGCTTCTCGCTCGCTTAATCCATCAGCCGTGCTGCCGGCCTCACGCAGCACATCGTCTGCGGTGTTAAGGTAATGTCTCATTTTCCTCTCGCTTTCATGTCGCGCTGTTATATTAAAAAACTCACATATGTCCCGCGATTCAGACATACATGAGTCCCGTCAAGGTTTTCACCTGTCAGAGCCGGACGCATCGCGTCGTGATGACGACCCTGACCACCCGCCTTAGCGGCAGGCGAAACTACTCCCTCATAACCACGTTATTCGGTTTGTTATTAGATTATATCAAATATGCACGGTTTTGCAATATGGCGGACGATATATTTTGCAGACCCGATTTTCCGCTTCTCTTGTCAATGATATGCTTCATCGTGTCGCTTCGCTCCTTTTCTCGAAAACGGCAGGAAGCTGTAACTTTTCCCGCGGCCATAGCGACTCCCTGCGTTTTTCAACGCGCGAAAAGGCGGCTCCGCTTCAACCGCACAAGAGCCGCCCTCTTTATCGTTCTAAGCCTTAAAGCTCATAAAGCTTCGTAAACTTGTCGGTCAGATAGTCTATATAGTAATGCGGATCGAACTTCTCGCCGCAGCTCTCCTCAAGCAGCTCGAACGGCTTTTTTGCGGCGCCGTACTTATATATGCGCTCGGTGAGCCAGTCTACTATGTTTGAAAGCCTGCCCTCGCGCACAAGCGCCGCCGCGCCTATATCCTTATCCATGTGCGAATATATCTGCGCCGAGTACGCGCTTCCCACGGAATACGACGGGAAATAGCCGAACGCGCCGCCGCTCCAGTGCGAATCCTGAAGAACTCCCTGCGTATTGTTCGGCACATCTACGCCGAGATACTCCTTATAAAGGCTGTTCCAAAGCGCAGGAAGCTCCTTAGTCGTCACTTCGCCCGCAAACAGCTTCTTCTCCGCCTCATATCTTATAAGCACATGGAGCGAATATGTGAGCTCGTCCGCTTCCGTCCGTATGAGCGAGGGCTCGCACTTATTAACAGCCCTGTAGAACGCCTCCGCCGTAACGCCGTCAAGCTGCGTCGGGAAAAGCTCCTTGAGCTTGGGGAATATGAGTTCGATAAACTCGCGCGAACGACCTATCATGTTCTCAAACATTCTCGACTGCGACTCGTGCATTGCCGTGGATGCGCCCTGCGCAAGCGACGTGCCGTAAAGCTCATCGCCCGTATGCAGCTCATAAAGCGCATGACCGCCCTCATGTATGACGCTGTACATTGAGCTTGCCGGCGCATGCTCATGATAATGCGTCGTTATGCGTACATCATATTTATTGAAGTTGAGCGTGAACGGATGCTCCGTTTCGCCTATCGCGCAGTTGTCCCTGCTTATCGACATCACGTCCATGAGATAGCCCGAAAGCTCCCTTTGCTTATCTATCGGATACAGCTCGTCAAGAAAGCGCGTTTCGGGCTGCTTCGCTTCGCCTATGCGTTTTATCAGAGGAACAAGCTTTTCCTTTATAAGCCCGAAATATTCGTCAAGCACCGCCATGCTCAGGCCGTTTTCATGCTCGTTAAGCCAATAATCGTACGCCGCCTTTTCGGGTGCAATGTAGCCCGCAAAGCGCCTGCTGTAATCCACGAGCTTCTCAAGATACGGTTCGAACAACGCATAATCGTTGTTTGCCTTAGCCTCGTGCCAAACATGCTGCGCCTGCGTCGTAAGCTTTGAAAACTCAAGATATTCGTCCTTCGGTATGCAGCGCACCTTTCGTATCGATTCATATTCCTCTTCTATCTCGCGGCGCGGTATGAAATCGAGCTTATCCTTTTCTTTATAAAGCGTTTCCACGGCCTCGATATAAGCATCATCCATGGTGATTTTGTACTCTTCCTCGGACATGACCTCCATCGTATCGCCCAAGCCCCTTATGCAGCCCTTAGGCGCGGCCGTGACCGAATCGTAATAAAGCATGTTCTGCGCATGGGTATATGCGCGTAAAAGCCGTTTTGAAGCGTTGAATTTATCAAGCGCAGCGTTTAGTTCCATAACAATCGCCTCCGTGTGTTTTGCATACATTATATTACCGGCCTCGCAAATGCGCAATGCATCGCCAAAAGCCGATACTATCAATCCGCTTTTTTTCGCCTGCGCAAATCGCCGCCCTCAAGATGTATGACGCTAAAGCTCATCGGCGACAAGAGCCGCGAAACTATGCGCTCACCATAGCGCTCCGACAGGTCGGCAGGCGAAAGGTTAGTTGCAATGCCGATTGGGCGGCGCATGTCGATGCGCTCATTCAGCACCGCGAAAAGCTGGGATACGGTCACGTTCGGTATAAGCGGCTCCGTCCCCAGATCATCGATTATAAGAAAATCGGGTTCCGTGAAGGTCGGCAGCTCTTCATTTGCCCGCATCCTGTTAAGAACCGTGGTTATGAGATTATACGACGTTATCCTGACGGCGCTTTTGCCTCGCTCCATAAGCCTGCCCGCAACGCAGCTAAGCATAAAGGTTTTCCCGAGGCCCGTGTTTCCCATCAAAAGTAAGTTCCGAACCTCGTTGCTCGGAAAATCGTCGGCATATCGCTCAAGGAAGGCGCGTATCTTCTCCATTCTTTTGCGCGCCGCGCCGTCGGCAAACAGCGATATGTCGAAGTTTTCAAAGCGCGCCGCACCGTCGACATATGAAAGCTCGTAGCGCCGCTTCAGCAGCCTGTTTTCAAGGCACGCGCACATCTTCGTCTTAGCCGCATCGACAAAACCCGTGTCGCCGCACTCGGCGCACCTGTATCGCGGGGCAAAAAAGTCACGCGGATACCCGAGCGCTTCAAGCGCGTCGCATTCCGCCTCGTTCAGCTTCGCAATCGTGCTTTCCGTCTCAAGCTTCAGCTCTGCGGCATCGTTTGAATTGCGCAATCTTATACCGTATTCGAACGCCACGCGCCTTATCTCGTCCTCAAGCGCCTCTATGCGCGGTTCGCGCTCGAACACCTCGCGCCGCCTGTTTTCGGCCTCTCTTTGCGCCTTCTGCCGCAAAAGCGCGTATTCGTTCTGTATGTCAGGCGGTATTCTCATTAGTCGCTCCCTTCATCGTCGAAATCAATGAATATGTCGTCATAATCAGCGTCCGATATTTGGCGCTGCGGATATTTAAGCTCGTTCGGCTTCTGCTTCTGCCTGCGCTTCGCCTTGAATACGCCGTTCTTCTCTGTATATTCGCGCGCATCGGTCATATGCCGTACGCCTGCCGCGTGCCAATCCGTCACAAGCGTTCTTATACGCGAAAAAGGCGATGATTCGTTTTGACAAAGCTCCGCCGCGTAAAGCAGCGCTTCAGGCTCCATTTCCCATGCGTTCAGCCAGCGTTCCACCTCTTCCGCCTCCTGCCCGCGCGGCGCACGGTCGACGGCGGCTCGTTTGAGTATAAGACGCGCAAGCTCGTTCGCGGCGTCGCGCCGCTTGAGATATTTATCTATATCCTCGGGCTTAACCGAACCGTTCCGGCGGTATGACTCGAGCACCGTGTCGAGATACTTGAACGACGGCCTCTGCGCGCCCGTCATCTGCGCACAAAGTGCGAATATGCTCTCTTCGTCAAAGCCCCAGCCCTTAGTCCACTTTTCATAAAGCGCAAGCTCGTCCGCAGTGGCGCGGCGCGATATTCTTAAATGACCGAGCAGCTTCTGCGCGCCGCCCGTCGTTTCACTCTCTTGCGCGATATGCTTTTTCGCTTTTTCAAGCGTCGTAACGCCTATGTCCGCCCATGCCTTGGCCACGGCGTCCATATAATTTATGCTGACGCGCGCGCCCTTTTTCGCCGCGCAGTAGGCGCAAAGCTCCTTTACGGCGCCATTCTCAAAGCTGAAAACGTCTATCCAGTCAAATATGTGCCTGAGCTCGTTGCCCGACAACGCGCGTGTGCCGAATATTTTCGAAAGCTCCTCCACAAGCTCCCTGCGCTCCTGCGTCGGCACGCCTGTCGAAACTTCGCGGCCCACGCGGTACGGGCTCAGGAAATTCACCGTGAGGGGGCTGCCCGCGATTATTGAAACAAGCCCCGCACGCTGCCAATACGCAAACGCCTCCTCGAGAAATTCCGATGTGCAGCCAAGCGCCTTCTCCATGTCTTCGGAGTCTGCATACGGATCGCTGCACTGCATCAGTCCGTACAGATATGCCTTCACATATCCTTCGGGCGCCTTCGGCATGTATTCGCATAAAAAAATGTTGTCTACAGGCGTAACGCCGAGCATTGCCGCCTGTTTTGAAAAAACGCACTTTAGCATAGTTATGTCCCGCACAATGTAGTATAATCTTTAATAACACGGAGTGCGCGCCACCGCACGCCGCATGAGAATTATATCATACATAAGCTTTATTCGATATACGGAGGCCATAAATGGTTTATAAAAAAAGAAGACGCCTGCCCGCAGGACGCAGAAAACACGACCCACGCATAATAATTGCGGCAGCCGCCGCAGCGTTAATACTTTGCGCCGCATTGGCGCTCATAATATTCAAGCCCTTCTCGGGCCGAAACACCCCTGCGCCTTCACCCTCCCCATCGCCCGCGCAGACGAGCGGCATCGCTTCCGAAACACCTGCCGTCACCGATGCGCCGCAGCCGTCGCCCGCTGTTCACGCATTTGAGCGTACAACATACGATGTTAATATGTTCGTCGACCCCGACACCGATAAGGTTGAAGGCAGCATGACAATGCACTATGTTAACCGCTCAAGCGACGAGCTTTACTGCATATACGCCTACGCCTACGCAAACGCCGTCTCGCCCTCGTGCTTCCGCGTTTCGCGCGTTTCGATAAATAACCGTGAGGCATATTTTGAGACGCAGAATAACGGCATGATACTCATGTTCCCGGTTCTCGACGGAATCGAGCCCGGCGGCGCGGCAACGGTATATTTCGAGTTTGAGTGTACGCTCCCCAAGGTCAACGGGCGCTTGGGCCACGGCACGAACGCCGTAATGCTCGGAAATTTCCTGCCGATAGCTGCGGTGTATGAAGACGGGGAATGGCAGCTCAGGGATTATGTCTCCTATGGCGATTCGTTCTACAGCGATACCGCCGACTACCGAGTTGTCATAACGGCGCATACCGATTACACCGTCGCCGCCACGGGCGTCATGAAGGAAAAGCAGACCTCGTCAAAAGGTCGCTATTACGATACGCAGTATTTTGAGGCCGACAACGTGCGCAGCTTCGCCGCCGCGCTCATAAAAAATGCCGACGTTTATACCTGCGACGTCAACGGCGTCAAGGTCACGGCATATTCCTTCTCATCGTCCGCATGGGCAAAGCCCGCCGCGATGGTCGCGGCAAACGCGATAAGGTTCTATTCACGCTTTATCGCGCCATATCCGTACGAAACGTTCAGCATCGTTGAGTCCGACATAGGCGGCGGCATGGAATACCCGCAGCTCGTCATGATAGAGAAGGAAAGCTTCAGGTCTCCGGCGATGAGCATCGGCACGCAGATAATCGCCCACGAAACGGCGCACCAATGGTGGTACGGCGTAGTTGGCAGCGATGAATTCAGAGAGCCGTGGGTCGATGAAGCCATTACCGAGTTCTGCGCGTATCTCTTTGTGCGCAGCGAATGCGGCGTGGATTTCTACGAAACGCTCTGGAACGGCTATGTGACGCCGCGCCTTAACGACGAAGGCGTGACCGCCGTATCGACTCCGCTCGACGGCTTTGAAGACGGCAAGGGCTATTTCGGTTCGGTATACGCAAAGGGCGCAATTATGTACCGCAAGGCATATGAGCAGCTTGGCTCGGATAAATTTTTCGAACTGCTGTCAAAATATTTCGATGAACACAAGTTTTCCGTCGCAAAGGGAGACGATCTCGTCAAGCTCTTTGCCGACGCGGGCATAACGCTCGAGAAGGATCAATGATATGGATAAAAAACTTTCTTATGCTTTTCCGCCGCAGCTCATGCGCGCCGCAGAAATGTTTAATAAGCACGGGACAACGCTTTACGCCGTAGGCGGAGTCGTACGCGACGCGCTCCTGGGCCTCCGCATAAACGATATAGACGTCGCAAGCGCCATGCGCCCCGACGACGTATGCAGGCTTTGCGATTCAAACGGGCTGACCGTCATACTCAAGGGTCTTCGCTACGGCACGGTCGAAATGGTACTGCCGTGCGGCGACGGCACAAATCTTCACATAGAGCATACTACATTCAGGCGCGACATATACGGCGACGACGGCGCTCACAGACCCGAATACGTCAAGTTTTCCGACGAGCTTTCGGACGATGCCCTAAGGCGCGATTTCACCGTCAACGCGCTGTACGCAGATATTCTCACCGGTGAAATAATCGACCCGACGGGCGGCCTTGATGACATCAAACTCCGCACGATACGCACCGCCAACGCTCCCGCCGTCACGCTGCGCGACGACGGCCTGAGAATAATGCGCTTCGCCCGATTCTGCGCCCAGCTCGGCTTCACGCCCGAAGGCTCCACATATGAATGCGCAAAGGAATACTCTCACCTGCTCGGAGATATCTCAAAAGAACGGATTTTTGACGAAGCATTGAAAGTCCTTCTCTGCGACGTTCGTTACTGCGGCGAAGACGCTATTGAGCGCGACAAAACCGGTTTTTCCGTAAAGGTTCAGCGCGGACTCACGCTGCTCAAGGAGATAAACGCCCTTAAATACGTATTTCCGGGTCTTGAAGACTGCGCCGGTATAGCGCAAAATCCGAAGTATCACGCATTCGACGTGCTCGATCACTCCATACGCACCGCCGCCTTCACGCCGCCTGTTCCGCAGATGCGTCTTGCCGGTTTGCTTCACGACATAGCAAAGCCTATATGCGTGAAGCGAAACGGCAGCATGCACACGCACGAGCTTATCGGCGCCGACATTTCCCGGGAAATGCTGACACAGCTCCGCTGCCCAAACGATTTGCGCGACAGCGTCTGCCAGCTTATCGCGCTGCACATGTACGACATTAATAACACCGCAAAGGACTCGACCCTGAGGCGGCGCTTCGCTTCCTGGGGCGAATCGACCGTGCGTCAACTCATCGAATTACGCCGCGCCGATGTGCACGGCTCCGGCAGAAACTATGGGAACGTCGATTCCGCCGACAGGTGGGAGCGTATGCTCTGCGCGATGAAGAGCGAGGGCGCTCCGCTTTCTTACGACGAGCTCAAATGTACAGGCACGGATATCGCCGAATGGCTGTCGATGCCGCCTTCGCCCGAAATTGGACGCATTAAGCGAATGCTTCTTGAGCATTGCGCCGTGTTCCCCGCCGACAACACGAAAGAAAGGCTGAAAAAGACGGCTTACGACTGCGCTGTGCAAAATGCCGCCGTTCAAAGCGACGGCCCCGTTTGACCGCGCTGCGGCGATTGCGCGGAGCTTAACCTATGTTTGATACAAACGCTTTCGACAGTGCAGACGGCCGCTGCGGTGCGCCGTCTGCCTGCGGAAGCAGCCCATGCACATATCGGCATGACGGCCCGCTGCACGCACGCGTGCTTCTTGAAAATACATGGTCGCACATACGGCAGAGTATGATTTCAACCGTCGTAACTCCGTCGCAGCTTCCGCTGAGCACGTTGTCATGATCCAAGTATGCATAGCCGCCTGACTTGCGCAGTATATAGCCGCACAGCCTGCACTGCTTTATGGTATAATTTCTCAGCAAATGCTGCTGCGAGTCATAGTATGTGTATACTATCTCGTGGTATGTCTCGTACTCATGATCCGGCGGCAGCAGGCATACACGCCTAGGATTCTCTTTGCACCCGTCCCCGCAGCCGCAGATACACTCATCTGCCAGCGCGGCAGCGGGAATGAGCATCGCCAAGGCGATAACCGCGCATAAAGCCTTAAAGAATAGTTTTCTCATGTCGTTTTGTCCTCCGTAATTATTTAATCAATATATATCATGTTTGCCGTACGGCTGTGCAATGCGGTCAAAGCCCGTCAAATGTTTGCCCTCCTCTTTTGAGCGCCGCCATCATTTACGTCAATCCCGCATTTCATATCGATTACGGCTGCGGTATCATTCCGCGCCCGTGTTTTTCCCTCTGTCGCTGCGCGCCTGCTTGCTGTATTGAATGTAATTTATTATTTTAATTAAGTCAATATATTCGTTAATAATAGTTCATCTTCGGCATTATTCGTCATTTTTCTCATGCCCCGGCAGCATCAAGACTTTATATTTCTCTTTTTTGCTTGAAATTGAGTCCTTCGGCTGTTATACTCGTCTTCTGATTCAAAGTTTTTTGGGAGAAACGATTCATGAATTACGAGGAGCTTCTGGAATTCAGCGTTGCACTCGCGGTGCGCCTGCAGCGATGCGGCGCCGAAACATACAGGGTCGAAGAAACCATACTGCGTATTATGGAGGCCTACGGTCAAAAAAAAATAGATGTTTTTGTCATTCCTTCATGTATAATCGCAGGCTTAGAAACGGAGGACGGCCAGGTTTTCACAAAGGTCAGGCGCGTCCAGGGCGGGGACAGCGTGCTCGACGGCATAGAGCGATATAGTGCGCTCTGCCGCAGGCTTTGCGCCGAAAAGCCCGCCATCAAGGATGCAAAGCGCATGCTCGATGAAGCTGATAAAAGTGTTCGCCATTACAAGATTCCCGTGTTCTATATTGCGATGTTCCTCATTGCGGCAGGTTTCGGCATATTTTTCAACGGCACTCTTCTTGACGCATTGGCTGCGGGCATATGCGGCATAATGACGGGGCTCTGCATACGCTTTATGGGCTTCCTGCACGCAAATCCATTCTTCAAAACGCTCGTGGGCGGTTTCGTGATAGGCTTCATTTCGCACGCCCTCGCCGCCATCGGGCTTTGCAATAACGCCGACGTCGCCTCCATCGGCGCAATAATGATACTTGTTCCCGGCTTCCTCTTCACCAACAGCCTGCGCGACATAATATACGGCGATACGATGTCCGGCGTCAACAGGCTTGTTCAGGTGCTTATAATCGCCATCGCGCTCGTCGTCGGCACCAGCACCGCCGTAGCCATGGCAAGAGGTCTGTTCGGCTCAATCAGCGGGAGCGAGCATCTCGTAATGCATGGAATAGCGATACAATGCCTTGCAGGAATGGTCGGAACGCTCGGCTTCGGGCTTATGCTCAACATACATGGCTCGGGTATAATTCTATGCCTCTGCGGAAGCATCGTAACATGGTTCGTATGCTCCATGTGCGCAAAGCTCGGTATGCCCGAAGCAAGCTGTTATCTCACGGCCGCGTCCGCCGCATCGTTTTATGCCGAAATAATGGCCAGAATCCGCAAATATCCCGCAACATCATATCTTACGGCAGCGCTTGTGCCTCTAATACCCGGCGCGGGCATATATTATACCATGGACATGGTTACGCGCGGCGATATAACGGGCGCATGGGCAAAGGGAACCGCTACCGCTGCCATTGCCGGAATGATTGCCGTGGGCGTACTTCTCGTTTCCACTGCATTCCGCATGTGGGGAGTCTGGCGCAAAAAGCAGGCGCGCCTCAAGGAGTCCAAGCTTAGCGCAGGCACAAATAAAGACTGACGCATCATGGCAAAACCCGTTAAAACAGTAAGCGGCTCGACGGAAAATGCGCTCCGAACCGGCCGCTTTTGCGATATGTAAGCCCGGCTGCTTTTGCACTAAACGGGTGCGGCGGAAGCGGTAAGGTACGAAACGGGAGTATAAAATGCAAGCCTCCGCCGCTTTTGGGGACACGCCTGCTGAGCGTTCGCCTGTATATTCCAAAAAACACCGTAATATTACAGGAATATATTATTATATTTTGCGCTAAATCTTATCTGAAAAGCACCTGCGGGTCGAGAGGTTTCGGAGCGGTTTGCACAGCTCAAAAAAGCCGTTCACGACACATCGAGAACGGCTGCCCTGTTGGTTTCCTTAACAATCATAAAAATCACAGAAGCTTTCGCGTCTGAACGTATACGTCGCCGCTGCCGAGCGTCAATACCATATCGCCCGGTTCGGCGTTTTCGTCGATATAATCGCGTATTTGTTCGAACGTGGGCAAATATTTGGCGGCTATTCCCGAATCGTTTATCGCCTTCACCATGTCGCGCGCATGAACAAGCCCCGTATCCTTTTCGCGGCCGGGATAGATATCGGGGACGAGCACAATATCTGCGCCGCTCATGCAGCTCATGTCGCCCGTGAACAGCGTCTTGGCGCGCGTGTAGCTGTTGCATTGAAAAACACAGAACAGTTTTTTATGCGGGTAGCGCTTCGCGCCGTTTAGCACCGCGCGTATTTCGGACGGATGATGCGCATAATCGTGAAATACTTTTACGCCGTTCTTTTCGCCGAACAGCTCAAACCTGCGGCGTGTAAGCCTGTATTCGCCGAGCGCGGAGGCGATCGCTCCAAACGGGGCGTTGAGCGACAGCGCAACCGCGGCCGCGCCGAGCGCGTTCATTATGTTGTGGTCGCCCGGCACTCCAAGCGCGATGCGCCCAAGGTTTTCGCCGCGGAATATCACGTCGAACGCAGGATTCCCCATGGCGTCATACGAAATGCTCTCAGGCGTATAATCGGCATCGGATATGCCGTACGAGTACACTCTAAGACGGGCGGCCGAGGCGTCAAGAAGCTTTTTTACGCGCTTATCATCGGCGCACCCTATCAGCACACCGCCGTCAGGGATTAGCGCGACATATTTTTCAAACGCCGCCGTAATGTGCTCGATATCTCCGTAATAATCAAGATGGTCGTTATCTATGTTGCTTATTAGCGCGGTCGTTGGGCGCAGCTCCAAAAAGCTTTCGACATATTCGCAAGCCTCGGTTATAAAAAGGTCATGCGCACCTATGCGTACGCCGCCGTTAAGAAAGTCTACAAAGCCGCCGACATGTATCGTCGCATTCATTGCCTGCGCATGCTCCTCGCCCCTGTCGCAATGCTCCGCAATGAGTGCAAGCATAGACGTTATCGTCGTTTTTCCATGGCAGCCCGCTATTCCCACGACCTCGCTGTAGCCCTCGGACAGCATTCCGAGCGCCGTCGAGCGTTCAACCTGCGCAATGCCCCTATTGCTTGCGGCAGCACGCTCGGGATTATCCGGCTTTATCGCCGCCGAATACACAACAAGGTCCGCTTCGCCGAGGTTTTCGGCGCGCTGGCCGATAAACACGGGTATGCCGAGCGCCCTCAAGCCTTCGGTAAACGGGGACTCAGTCACATCCGAGCCCTGCACGTTAAAGCCGCGCGAATGCAGTATCCGCGCAAGCCCGTTCATAGAGCATCCGCCTATTCCGATAAAATGTATCAATTTATGACCGTCAAAGCGCATAAGCACCCTCCAAAATCATTACGGCACAGAGCCGATAATTTGATATTATACTACCTTAACAGTCTATTCGCAAATCGTTTCGCTGTGCGGCGGCGCCTGAATGGAATGAAACCGCCGTACACGCGCATACTAAGCCTCGGCGGTGATATTAAGTTATGAAAGCTTTTTGGAGAGAAACGGCCTGCTTCGACAAATTTCCGACGCTTAAGCAGGACGCGGATACGGACGTGCTCATAATCGGCGGCGGCCTTGCCGGCATACTTTGCGCATACATGCTCAAAAAGCATGGCGTAAAGTATATGCTTTTGGAGGCAGGCAGCATATGCAGCTCCGTAAGCGCCGACACAACGGCAAAGATTACGGCTCAGCACGGGTTTATATACGATAAGCTGATAAAGCGCTTCGGCGTGGAGAGGACTCAAATGTATCTCAAGGCGAACTTAGCCGCAGTAGAGTCATACGGAAAGCTTTGCGGCAAAATCAATTGCGACTTTGAAGACAAGGCTGCGTTCGCCTATTCGCTCGACGATGAAGCGGCAATCGAACGCGAGCTTCGCGCTCTTGAAAGGCTCGGTTACGGCGCGGACTATGTAGCCGAGCTTCCCCTTCCGTTTGAAACCGAAGGAGCGGTGCGCTTCAAAAAGCAGGCGCAGTTTAACCCCATGAAATTTGCGGCGGCCATATCAAGAGGGCTCAACATCTATGAAAATTCACGCGTCATCGAAATGCGCGGGCTTACCGCAGTGACGCGCGAAGCTAAGGTGCGCTCACGAAACGTAATAGTTGCTACGCATTTCCCTTTCGTAAACAAGCATGGCTTCTATTTTCTCAAAATGTACCAGCACAGGTCGTATGTGCTCGTTCTAAAAAACGCGCAGAGCGTCGACGGTATGTACATCGACGCATCCGAAAAGGGGCTTTCCTTCCGCAATTACAAGGATATGCTCCTTCTCGGCGGCGGCAGCCACAGAACGGGCAAGCGCGGCAGCGGCTTTGACGAGCTAAAGGAGCGCGCCGACTCCTACTACCCCGACGCCTCCGAAGTCCGGCGATGGGCAACGCAGGATTGCATGACGCTCGATGATGTGCCGTACATAGGTCAATATTCAAAAAATACCCCCAACTTTTACGTTGCAACAGGCTTCAACAAGTGGGGCATGACTTCATCCATGGTAAGCGCATCAATACTTACAGACATAATTCTCGGCCGCAAAAACGAGTTTGCACCCGTTTTCTCGCCGTCGCGGAGCATGATGCGCCCGAAGCTTCTTCTCAATGCACTTCAGGCAGGCGCAGGCTGGCTTACGCCCACGGCAAAGCGCTGTCCGCATTTGGGGTGCGCGCTTAAGTGGAACAGCGCCGAGCACACATGGGACTGCCCGTGTCACGGCTCGCGCTTTTCGCAGGACGGCATACTTTTGGAAAACCCGGCAAATGACGATTTGAAAAAATAATCTCAAAAACATATTGACCATGACGCAGCGTTATGCTTTATACTCCAATTACGGAGGCGATAAACGTTGAAAACAGTCAAGGACGTAAGCAGCGCGACGGGCGTAAGCATAAGAAGGCTTCGCTATTATGATTCGATAGGGCTTTTGAAGCCCTCCGCATTAACCGAAGCAGGGTACAGATTATATGATGAAGATGCGCTCAAAAGGCTTCATTGCGTAATGCTGTTCCGAGAGCTTGGGTTTTCGCTCCGGGAAATAGCCAAAATAATAGATTCGCCCGGCTTTGAAAAAAGAAAGGCGCTGGAGCAGCAGCTCAGGCTTCTAAAGCTCAAGCGCGAGCGAATCGACAACATTATTTCGGCAGTAAACGAGGTGATAATTACGGAGGGGGAAAACATGGACTTTTCGGCATTCGATTCAAGCATGATTGACAATGAAACCGCACGCGCAAAGGCAATGTGGGGTCATACAGACGCCTACAGAGAGTTTGAGGAAAAAAGCGCGGGCAGAACGGAACGCGAAAGCAAAGCCACTGCGGACGGTTTAATGGACATATTTGCGCACTTCGGCGCGCTTCGCGGCATGCCCGCCGACAGCAAGCCTGTAATTTCACTCGTCGAACGGCTTCGCGGCTATATCACCGAGCATTATTATAACTGCACGCCGCAGATTCTTCGCTCGCTCGCCGCGATGTACGCCGGCGGCGGCAGCATGACGGAAAACATAGACAGGTCAGGCGGCAGCGGCACGGCGGAGCTTGCCGCAAAAGCAATAGAAGCATATTGCGGCCGCGTTGAGGCATAGGCGAATTGCACCATTTGCTTTTGCAGGCTGCGCGCCTATATCAAATAACGCAAACTCAAAACCTCCTTTAGACTAACGTCCCAAGGAGGTTTTATGAGCTCTTATTCACTCCGCACGCTTGCCGTCACATTCAAGGAAGGCTTTCGCGCGGCACATGTGAGGATATCATTTAATTTAAGGCTTATTTACCGCTCTTATCCGTATAGTGCGTATGGAGCAGCTCATGGGCCTTATGGCTGTTGGGTTCGCCGAGGAACTCTTTATAAAGAATCTGTATCGACGGATTCTTGTGCGATTTCCTGATGGGCATCGCGCGATCCTCGCTGTACGTCGCCTTGGCGCGCGCAGCCTTCGGATCCACAAAGTAACGCGTGCGGGCATCGACGTAAGGCTGGCCGCCGCCTGTTACGCAGCCGCCCGGGCAGCCCATTATCTCGATAAAGTGGTAATTCTTTTCGCCGCGCTTTATCGCTTCAAGAAGCTTGCCGGCGTTTGCCGTGCCATGAACGATGGCGACGTTGATGTCCATACCGTCTACGTTGACGGTCGCTTCCTTTATGCCGTCAAGTCCGCGAACGGCGTTATATTCGATGCTTTCGATATCCTTGCCGGTGAGAACGTCCGCGACCGTACGCAGAGCAGCCTCCATAACGCCGCCCGTTACGCCGAATATTACAGCGGCGCCGGTAGAGTCGCCGAGAATGGAATCAAACTGCTCGTCGGGGAGGTTTGCGTAATCTATGCTCGCCTGACGGATCATCCTCGCAAGCTCGCGCGTCGTGAGGTTGGCGTCGACGTCCCTATAGCCGTCGCGGCCCATCTCGGAACGGGATATCTCATACTTCTTGGCAGTGCAGGGCATTACGGACACCACGAATACCTTATGCGGATCGAGACCGTTCTTCTCGCAGAAGTATGTCTTTGTGATAGCTCCCTGCATCTGGTTCGGGCTCTTGCAGGTCGAGAGATTCGGTATGAACTCAGGGTAGAAATGCTCGCAGTAGCTTATCCAGCCGGGGCTGCAGGAGGTTATCATCGGCAGTACACCGCCGTTCTTAATCCTGTTGATAAGCTCTGTACCTTCCTCCATAATCGTAAGGTCGGCGCCGAAATCGACGTCAAACACCTTGTCGGCGCCGAGGCGGCGCATTGCCGCAACAAGCTTGCCCGTTGTGGCCGTACCTATCGGGAAGCCGAATTCTTCGCCGATTGCGATACGCACTGCGGGAGCGGGCTGGAATACTACATACATGTCGGGATCCTTAAGAGCATCCCATACGGCCTTTGTGGAATCCTTTTCCGTGAGAGCGCCTGTCGGGCATGCGGCGATGCACTGACCGCAGTTGATGCAGGCGGTTTCGGAGAGGCCCTTGCCGAACGGAACGCCGACTTCTGTCTTGAAGCCGCGGTTCTGCATACCGATTGCACTGACGCCCTGCGTCTTTTCGCAGGCGGCAACGCAGCGGCGGCAAAGGATGCACTTGTTGTTATCCCTCACAATGCTCGGAGAAAGCTCGTCGACAGTCCTGAGAGGACGCTCGCCGTCAAATTCTATATCGGTAATGCCGAGCTCTTCGGAAAGCGTCTGAAGCTCACAGTGGTGGTTACGCTTGCATGTGAGGCAGGAGCGGTCGTGATCCGAGAGGATCAGCTCAAGCACAGCGCGTCTTGCGTTAAGCACCTTCGGCGTAGCCGTTTTTATTTCCAATCCTTCAGAAACGGGGAGAACGCAGGAAGCCTGAAGCTTGCCGCTCTTTCCGTCCTCAACAAGACACATGCGGCATGCGCCGATGTTATTGATGTCCTTGAGATTGCACAGCGTGGGGATCTTGATGCCGTTGTCAAGGCACGCCTCCAATACGGTCTTGCCCTCTTCACACTGAACGGTTTTGCCATCGATTTTGAATGTAATCATTACCCAAAATCCTTTCTGTATGTATTTCCGGCCTCATCCGGAGTTAAACGTTATAAAGCGAGCATAGGCTCACTGATTGTATGTTACATCATGCTTAAGGCCGTGTCAACAAGCATAAATGTCCATTTACGCGTTTGATTTGCAATACTTGAAATATATTCAGGCAAAACTTGCGCCTAAAACGATTGATTTTTTCTTAATATATTGACTGCCGATTTAAGAAATGGTATGCTTTTTTAGTATTCTATCGCGCGAAGCGATAAGCCTGCATGGAGGGAGGAGTTTGTCATGAAGTTTGATATGCCGACAATGGAAGTTGTACGTTTTGAAGTACAGAATGCCGTTATGGACGTAGAAGTACCGTGGCCGTCGATGTGGAACTGATTGAAAGAAAATCAAGCATTCATTATTTCTGATGCGGCCAGGCGGCGTCTATATTGGGACAGGGCCAAATGCTCTGTCCCTGTGATGTCGCATAAAATATTGAATTAACCGAAGAACCATGTGTCCGCATGGCTCGTTATATATATGAATGTTTTGCGCATAAAAGCGCAAAAGGAGACGTACAAATGAAAATAAATAAAATACTTATGATACTTTTGTGTGCGGCGTTCATCACGGCGCCCATGCTTGCGGCCGTTTCATGCTCCAACGGCAACGGCGGCGACGTCGTTGATATAGACAAGAGCAACCAAGGCATCGAAAAGAATAAAATTGATATAGGCAATTCGCCGCTCCCAACCGCTCTCGATCTTGATGCGCTGCCCACGGGGGAAAACGAAGTCACGCCTCCCGCAGACTGGGGCGATGAATGGCTCAACCCGACCGACAGCGGCTCTCAATCGACTCCCACGCCCGCTTCAACAATTGCACCGACCGCAACCCCGAGCGGGAATGTATCGTCCACCCCTGTTTCGACAACAGCGCCATCATCGCCCGTCGAGACCCCCAACCCGACAGACGGCGGAGATGACGGCGGCGACTGGAGCGACTGGGGCTGATATCCTATGATTTCAGCGAAATATATTTGTCCGGCGCATTGACAGCTTGTCGGATATGTGATAAAGTTTTCGGGTCGAAAGACATCTGCCAAAGACAGCAAGTGCGTAAGCTTAATTTCTTGCCGAGGTTGATGCAGGCTTTATCTTCAGTTATGCAGCAATCCCCTGTCGTAGGCAGGGGATTTTGGTTTTATTATTTCTTGAGGAGGTGAAACCATGGCAAACATCAAGATCATCGAGATGAAAGCCACACAGGTTGCCGAAGTAGCTGAAAAGCTCAAAAAGGCTCAGTCCGTAGTTTTCTTTGATTATCGCGGTCTCACGGTCGAAGAGGTTACAAATCTTCGCAGCGAGATGCGTAAAGCAGGCGTCGAATACGTTGTTCTCAAGAACACGATAGTCGAGCGTGCAGCAAGAGAAAACGGTACAAACGAGTCCGTTAACGAGATGCTTAAAGGGCCGTCCGCATTCGCTTTTGGTTATAACGATGCTGTCGCGCCAGCTAAGATCATCAAGGACGCCATCAAAAAGTATAAGAAGTGCGCCGTCAAGGGCGGCCTGATCAACGGCGTCGTATCGTCTCCCGCAGACATGGACGCGCTTGCAGACCTTCCGTCGCGCGAAGTTCTTATTGCAAGAATGCTTGGCAGCATGATGTCCCCGATCTCCGGCTTCGCAAGAGTTCTCAACGCTATAGCCGAGAATATGGGCGGTGCTCCCAAAACAGAAGAAGCAGCCTCTGAGGCCGCCGCTGAGTAATTAAAAAAGGATATTTTTACAGGAGGAATCAATAATGAATAAGGAACAACTTATTGCCGATATCAAGGCCATGACCGTTCTTGAGCTCGCTGAGCTCGTTAAGGCTCTCGAAGAGGAGTTCGGCGTATCCGCTGCCGCTCCCACCGTTGTTGCCGGCCCCGCCGCCGCTGCCGAGGAAGTAGAAGAAAAGACGGAATTCGACGTAATCCTCAAGGAAGTCGGCGACAAGAAGATCAACGTTATCAAGGAAGTCCGCGGTCTTCTCGGCCTCGGCCTCAAGGAAGCAAAGGATCTCGTAGACGGCGCTCCCAGCACCCTCAAAGAGGGCATCTCCAAGGAAGAAGCCGAAAAGATGGTCGAAGCCTTCAAGGCCGTCGGCGCAACCTGCGAAATCAAATAATCACCGCGCCTTTGCGCGCTGTCAAAGCACAACAAACCCGCCGCAGGCCTGCGGCGGGTTTTGCGACTTTTGAAAAAAGTGGCTAAACGCCACTTTTTCGAGTTTTTACGGGTTTCCATCCGCTCTGATGCACATGTCGTCGGAGCCGGATTTAACATAAGGTGCTGCGGCCTCTTATCAACCCCGGGTTTATCGACAGATTGCATCTATGAAAGCTGGTTTTCGGAATAGGCACGAGCCGTCATAAAAAGATCGCCGACATATTCTGTCAGCGATCCGCGCGGCGGCAGCGCCTGCCGCAAATCAATTCTGTATCTCGGCGAGCAAGCCGTAAGCCGAGTTCTGTCTAAGTGTGACCATCTATCTAGGCGCATCGTTGCCGATACGCTCAAGCGATTCCCGAGAGCGTGACGGGCCGTCATTAAATGCTCTCATTCCAATCTTGCTCCGAGTGGGGTTTACAGGGCCGACAAGTCGCCATGTCGCCGGTGAGCTCTTACCTCGCCTTTCCATCCTTACCGCTAAAAGCGGCGGTCTATTTCTGTTGCACTTTCCTTGGAGTCGCCTCCACCGGGTGTTACCCGGCACTCTGCCCTGCGGAGCTCGGACTTTCCTCATACGGTCAAAGCCGCATGCGGTCACATAGCTTACTCGCTCTTTAATCGATTGTCAATCTCCTAATCCGCGTTTTCGGGAGCGTAAAGTATCCTGCCGCAGTTCTCACACTCAATAATCCTGTTGCCCATCGCAACGCTGTGCGCTACAGACGCAGGCAGCGACATGCTGCATTCGCCGCAGCGGTCGTTTTCAAGCTTTGCCATTGGCATCTGATAGCGTTTGCATATGGCCTTATATTTCTCGAGCACATCTGCGGGAATCGGCTTTTCCTTCTCAGCGGCCTCAGCCTTGAGCGCATCGAGCTCCGATTGATGCGACTTTATGTCCTCCTCGCATTTTTGATGGAGCGTCTTATATTCCTTATTCGCCTTTTTTGCTTTAAGGTAAGTCTCTTCGAGCGTCGTCGATGCTTTTTCAATCCACGCTATGGTGTCGTAAAGACTGCGTCTGCAGCTTTCCACCGATTCGTTAAGCCTATCGATTCTATGGCGAAATTCCGCCATTTCTGCCGCGGTACACTGCTCGTCGTCTTTGAGCGATTGAAATTCGGACGTCTCCTGCGTGAGATCATGCTCAAATCCGGCCGCCATAACGCGGAACTTATCAAACTCGGCAACCTTTGCCTCAATCTGCTCCTGAAGCTCCGAAATGGTCGCCTGCTGCTGCGAAAGGAAGCGGTGCAGTTTGCCGAGCCTCTGGTGATCGGGCGCAGACAATATCTGCCTCTCGAACGTCACAAGCCTTTGCCGCGCCTGCTGGTACTCCCACAGCCTATCCAAATCAGTCATTGTTTTATACCTCCTTATGGAGTCTGCCCCGTATCAAAGCGACGCAAGCGACGTTTTGTCATATTGGGCTAATTTATATTCTACATTATTATCTTTTTTCTGTAAACGGGGAATAATTGTCGACATAACGACTTTTTCGGTCTCGTAATGGCCCGCCGAAACGACGCAAAGCCCAAGCTCCGCCGCCTCGATAGCCTGAGAATGTTTGATTTCGCCTGTCACAAACGCATCGGCGCCGCAATCGCTCACGAGACGCACGTCGCCGCCGCCCGAGCCGCCGAGCACGGCAACGTGGACTATTTCACGATTCGTGTCTCCGCACACCTTGACGCGCGTGCCGAGTTTCTCCTCTACGCCGCACGCAAACTCGCCAAAGCTTTGCGGACGCGAAAGCCTTCCAAGCCTCGCAATGCGTTCATCGCCTATCGCTTTTTGGTCAACTATGCCGAGCCTCTCGCAGAGCACATCGTTCACTCCGCCGTCCGCCGCGTCAAGATTTGTATGCATGGCATAAAGGCCTATGTCGTTCCGTATCAGCGTAAATGCCGCCTTTGTCGACGGGTCGTCGGGAAGTATCCGCTTTATCGGCGTAAAGAAAAGCGGATGGTGCGTTAAAACCATGTCGGCGCCGAACTCGACCGCCTCACGCGCCACGGCGTCCGTACAGTCGAGCGCCACGAGCACCCGATTTATCTCGCCGCGTGTTGTGCCCACAAGAAGCCCTACGTTGTCAAACGGCAGCGCTAGCTCCTTTGGCGCTATCGCTTCAAGCTCTGTTAAAAAGTCTTCTTTTCTCATTTCTTGTCCTCCGCAATCTTCAACACCGCGTCTATCAGCCGCACCTCTTTTTCAAGTCCAGAAAGCTCCGCGCCGTTTGCGCGCGCCTTTTCTATGCGCTTGATATGGCCGCCGCGCCTCTTCTCAAGCATCGGCCGCAAAAGCGGATCATCGTTTATGACGCTCATCTCCCCTATGTACAGCATACCTTCGGGGAATCCCTCGAGCTTCGGCGTTTCGCCGTCGAAACAGCACTTTATCACCTGATAGTAGCGTCCGCCCTCAAAAACTATCCTCTCGTTTGTTACCGCATAGCCGTTTTCGCGCAGGAAAAGGCGCAGCTTTTCAATGCCGCGCATAGGCTGCAATATAAATGCGCCTATGCTTTTAGCGATTTCGGGTTCCGCCGCCATTATTTCGGCAATCAGCTCCCCTCCCATGCCTGCAATGACTGCGGTATCGGCTTTTATGCGCTCTCTTGCAAGCGGTTCAAGTCCGCTGCCCTCGAAAAAGCTCATTTTTTCTCCAAGGCCGCACTTTTGCGCAAGCCGTTTTCCCTTTTCAAGCGACATTGCGCTTATGTCCGTGGCTATCACATGCCGCGCCTTTTCACACTGAAGCAGCGCCGCCCCCAGACGCCCGTGATCGCAGCCTATGTCCGCAACGGTGTCCGAACGACCTGTCAATTCTATTATTGCGTTAAGACGCGCCCCCGGCGCTATGCGCGCATATCCTCTGTTCATAAACGCATTGTACAACATGCCCGCAATTATTGCAATTTGCCGAAGCTACAACTGCCCCGACAGCAGATAATAGGTTATCGCAGCGCATTCGCGCATATATTCGTTCAGCGCAATGTACCAGACGCTCGGCGCGCCGAGCCCCTTCGCGTCTATGCCCTGCGTTGCCGCCACTCGCCTCGCCCTGTATATATGGAATGACGTCGTAACAAAGCATATGCGCTTTTCGCCGCCCATCTCATCGATTATTCTTTTCGAAAACGCAAAGTTCTCATGCGTGCTTTCGGATTTATCCTCCATTATAATGCGCTGCTCATCCATGCCGTGCGCAACGAGATATTGCTTCATCGCCAGCGCCTCCGGCATGGGCTCGTCGAGCCCCTGTCCGCCCGACACTATTACGAGCGTTTCAGGACTCTCTCTAATGTATTCGATCGTCTTGTCAAGCCGCCTTGCAAGCGTCAGCGAAACGCGCTCGTCGCGTATGCCGGCCCCTAAGACAATAAGCACGTCGGCTCCTGGTTCGGGTTCGTCGCTCGCAGCGCCAATGCACAATCCCGTAGTCAGCGCGAACAATGCCGCAAACGCGCCGTACGCCGCAATCATAAGCCATTTTATAATGCGCCCGAAGATGTTTTCCCGCATAAATCTCGTCAGCGGCCAAAAAAACACGCCGAGTATGAACAGCGGCGCTCCTATTATCGCGGGCATTATAACTCCGAAGTTAAGATTGCAGAGCGTCTGAACGAGCAGCGTGTCGAGCATAAGCGCAGCGCCGAATATGATAAGCGCCGCTCTGAGCAGCTTTTTCGGTGTTGTGCGTTCCATCTTTTCGGTTTCCCTTCACTTTTTATCGATTATAATCCATTTAAGCCGCGCTTGCCCGTGCATTGCCAAAAGTTTAGCGTTTTTTAACATTTTACCGCTCCGTTCCGACATTCATTCGATGTTGCGCCCGATATTTCAGCATCAGAAAAGCTGCGCCGGCATCATTGACACAGCCGTTTTCAGTGGAAAATCAGAATCATCGCCCCGTAAGCTTATCACAATCGCCTCATCCGCAGATATTTTACATACCCCGCATCAAATTTGTGACAGCGATAAAATGCGGCGCCGCGCTATTTTGCGTCTATATTCGACTTGGGGTACATCATCGTCAGCACCGCCTCAAGCGCGCGCGACGGGAATATGCGCTTGAGCCAGACGAGTATCTTATACTGCGCGCCTACCGTCCTGCGAACGGGCGGATTTTTACTGCGCATAACTGAGACTATTACGTCGACCACCCGCTCGGGACTCATGCCGTTTTGCTCGTCGCGCTCCATCTGCCTGACGGAGCGCAGAAATTCTTCGCCGTAAGCGCTGTTTTTAGCTTTTTCGGCATATACGCGCGATGATGTAAAGCTCGTTTTGGTGTCGCCCGGTTCAACGAGCGCCGCGCGCACGTTCCATGGCTTCATCTCTATGCGCAGTCCCTCCGTGAGCGCTTCGACGGCATACTTCGACGAGCTGTAGTGCGTCTGGAACGGTATTGAAAATATTCCGCCTACCGAGCCTATGTTTATCACAAGTCCGCTGCGTCTCTTTCTCATATGCGGCAGCACGGCCGTAAGCATCCTGAGCACGCCTATATAGTTCGTATCCATCTGCCTCATAGCCTCATGCGACGAGCACTCCTCAACCGCGCCACATATGCCCATGCCCGCACAGTTGATGAGTATATCTATGCGGCCCTCTCTTTCAATCACTCTCGCGACGGCCCTGTCTACCGACGCATCGTCGCACACATCGATCACGACCGGTTCTATGAATCCGCCGCCGTCAAAGTCCCTGCGCTCGCCGCCGCGACGCGAGCCGCCGTATACGCGCATTCCGCTCCCTGCAAGGCGCTCTGCCGTACATTTGCCGATTCCCGACGACGCGCCTGTTATAAGCACAACGTCTCCGTATGGGTTTTTCATATGCTTCCTCCGTTCGTTAATCCATGTCGACATCAAAGCTCTCAAGCCTGCTCTTGCTCGGCACGGGCTTGCTGTCGCCGTGCCGCACGAAGGCCATTGTGACAACGGCCGCGCCCGCCATGAGCGATGCGTACGGTAAAAGCGTATGATAACCGACATGCTCGAGCAGCGCACCTGACAGCACGGGCGTAATTATCTGCGCCGCCATGGAAAAGGTATAGTAATAACCCGTATATTTGCCTATATCGCCGCTCCTGCTTATCTCAACAACCATGGGGAAGCTGTTTACGTTTATTGCCGCCCACGCAAAACCTATCAGCACAAAAACGACGAACATCCATGCCGAAAAGGTTTTCGCAAACGCCATAACGCCAAAGCACAGCGCAAGCGTTACAACGCCTGTAATTATCATGCGCTTTCGTCCGATTTTAGTGGATATTATGCCTATCGGCAGGAACGCAGCCAACGCTCCCACCTGCGCAATGACAAGGCATAGCGATGCATTTCCAAGCTCCATACCCCAAACGCTCGTCGCGTATTTTGAATATGCGGTCGTCACGGCATTATAGCCCATGTACCATAGAAATACGGAAACAAGTATCAGCATAAGGCTCCTAAGCATGGGCCCGGGCAGCTTTCCGCCGCTCCTTTCGTTCGTACCGCCCGAAAGCTCATCGTTCTCGGCGTCGAGCGCATCGTTTACGGCGTCTGTCTCGGCCTTGAGCTTCCGCTCGTTTACGGCTGCCGAAAGCACTATCGCGCAAATCGCCATGAGCGATGCCACCGCTATGAATATGGGAAGATAGTTCACATCGGCCGCGTTCGCGTTTTCCTTTATAAGGAGCTTTATCATTATGAGCGTATATATGCCGCCGACAGTTCCCATCAGATTTATGACGGCGTTGCCCTTCGACCTGAGCGGTTTAGGCGTAACGTCGGGCATAAGCGCCACGGCAGGCGAACGAAACGTCCCCATCGACAGCAGGAGCACCGCCAGCGCCGCGAAAAACAGCACAAAGCTCTTCGATGCGCCGGCGACGGGTATAAGCATACATGAAGCGACGGCGACAAACGTGCCGCAGACGATGAAGGGTATCCTGCGCCCAGCCTTATCGCTCAGCATACCGAATATCGGAAGCATGAAAAGCGCAAGCACGTTATCGAGCGCCATTATCACGCCCGACGCCGTGTCCTTTATCCCGAATATGTTTCTGAGCATTAGCGGTATCACCGTGTCGTACATCTGCCAAAACGCGCTTATCGCCATAAACGCGAGGCCCACAAGAAACGTTCGCCTGTAATTGAGCTTCATAGCATACCTCCGTTATCATTATATTATCGATTATATACTCCGGCCGCGATTATGGCAATCGAATCGTGACGCGCCGGCAAATCAATTGTCGAAATATAAAATCTCATGTTGTTGAATACGCTAATGCCGTTTGATATAATTGCTGTGTAAACTGCTTACATACTTCACAGGAGGTTCCTTTATAATGCACGAAGGCAGCGGCGAAATAGAAATTTTTGCGGGCAGTTCGTCTGTTAAGTTCGCACGAAAGATGTGCGACTATCTCGGAACAGAGCTCGGCAATTCCCAAACCATTAACTTCTCCGAGGGAAACATTTTTGTCCGTATCAACGAATCGATAAGAAACAAGGACGTTTATATCGTTCAGACGATCGGCAGAAAGCCAAACGATGAATTTGTGGAGCTTTTGTTCTGGATAGACGCCTTCCGACGCGCAAGCGCAAACTCCATTACCGCGATAATACCGTATTTCAGTTACGCAAAGGGCGACAAGAAGGATGAGCCGCGCGTATCGATAAGGGCAAGGGTCTGCGCCGACTGCATAGAGGCCGAGGGCGCCGACCGCGTAGTGACAATGGACCTCCACAGCCCGCAGGTTCAGGGCTTCTTCTATAAGCCCCTCGACCATCTCTACGGGCAGGATATTCTCTGCGAATGCGCAAAGCGCTTAGGTATCGTCGACGACGATCTCGTTGTGGTATCGCCTGACGCAGGATTCGCAAAGCAGGCGCGCTCGTTCGCAACGCTGCTCGGCTGTCCCGTCGCCATCGGTGATAAGGTCAGGACCGCGCACGACGAGAACGCAAAGGTGCTCGAAATAATCGGCGATGTAAAGGGCAAAAACTGCCTAATCGTCGACGACTTCACAATCTCCGGCGGAACGATAGTAGACCTCGCTCACGGCCTCAAGGATAAGGGCGCAAAGCGCATATTCGCCTTCCTCTCGCACGTTGTGCTTGGTGAAAAGGGCGTCGACAAAATCGAGAAGAGTCCGATAGAGTTCCTCGTTTCAACCGATACTGTGGAATGCCCCGCGGTAGAAAAATCTTCCAAGATTAAGATTGTCTCCGCCGCTCCGCTCTTTGCCGAGGCCGTCCATGCTATCCATGACAGGCGCTCCATGGGCGATATGATCGATAACCTCCCCGAGCGCATGTTCGCCATGAGCTTCGAGGGCGTTGAGGGCATCAGATAAACCGAAGGGCTTTTAGGTACAGCGGCTTTTTTCGGGCGCGGGAATGTCTTTGCGGTTATGCGCGGAGGCGTATCCGTGCCCGTTGCACCCACATATTGTGTTTGAGTACAGAAAAGTTACTATATGCTGTGGTTGTTTTTTTTGACGGCCTTTGATAGTATATATGTATCGCAATAAACAAATTTCGTCTGTTTTTTCGTTGACACGGCGATCATTACTTCCGGGGGGATTATGAAAGATATACGGGAGATTTGGCGGCATGCGCTCGAAATCATGCGCCCGCAGCTTACAGATCTGAGCTACAGCTCATGGTTCGTTAATTTGGATCCCGTGACGATAGAGGGCGACAGCTTTGTTATCGTCACTCCGAACGAGCTTAACAAAAGCACGCTTAACAATCTTTATATTCCGCTCATATCCCGCGCTGTTTCAAGCGTTGCGGGACGTGAGCTTAAGATATTGCTAATCGATGAGCCTCAGCGCAAAACCTTTGCCCCGCGCGCCGAAGCTCCTGTCATCGATTGCCCCGGATTCAGGCATAACCCCAAGTATACGTTCGATACGTTCGTTGTCGGCGAATCGAATATGTTCGCGTTCACCGCCGCAAAGGCCGTCGCCACCCAGCCCGCAAAAACGTATAACCCGCTCTTCATTTACGGCGGAGTCGGGCTCGGCAAGACGCACCTCATGCACGCCATAGGCCATAAAATTCTTTCGGATAATCCCTCTTTGAACGTAATGTATACTACAAGCGAAACGTTCACGAATGAGCTTATCCAGGCCATACAGGATAATAAGAACAACGTCCAGTACAGGGCGGATTTTCGCAATAAATACAGGAATGTCGATGTTTTGATGATGGACGATATCCAGTTCATCGCCAACAAGGACACGACGCAGCAGGAGTTTTTCCATACCTTCAACGCGCTAAAGGATTCCGACAAGCAGATAGTCATCACCTCCGATAAACACCCGCGTGAAATACCAATGCTTGAGGAACGCCTGCGGACGCGCTTTGAATGGGGGCTTCTTGTCGACATACAGCCGCCTGATTTTGAAACGCGCATATCCATATTGAAGCGCAAGGCGCAGGTCGAGGGCGTCGATATAGACCCCGATGTGTTCCTGTTCATTGCCGATAAAGCCGTCACGAACATCCGTGAGCTTGAAGGCTCGCTTACGCGCGTCATTACATACGCAAACCTCATGGACAAGCCGGTTACACTCCAGCTCGCCGAACGCGCGCTAAAGGGTGTAATGCCCGACATGAACAAAAAGCGCGTCACCGTCGACGACATAAAGCGCATTGTGGGCGACTTCTATAACGTGCGCCCCGACGAGTTTGACTCGCAGCGGCGTGACGCCGCGATCGCCGAGCCGCGCCAGATAGCGATGTATCTTTGCAGAAACATACTCGAGATGACATATCCCGAGATTGGCCAAAGCTTCGGCAACAGGCATCACACGACCGTTATACACGCCTGTGACAAGGTTGCCAAGGACGTCAGCACGAACAGCGAGCTTTCAAGAATAATCGATGACCTGACGAAGCGCGTGCGCCAGCAATAAGGCCGGTTTGGCATGATAATATGAGGAATACGAGCCGTTGCAGAACAGCGGCTTTTGTTTTTTAGGGCTGCTTTTCTCCCCGGCCGCTCCGCCCCATTGTTATTTCGCGCGCTATGGAATATAATAGATGCTGATGATACATGCAAACATGAGGGGGTAGTCGCATAATGAGTATATGGATAGCGCTGATTCTCGGAATAGTACAGGGATTATGCGAGTTTTTGCCTATATCAAGCTCGGGGCATCTTGTGCTCCTGCAGCAAGTATTCGGAATCGATAACGGTGCGCTTTTCTTTACGATAATGCTCCATCTCGGCACGCTTATAGCGGTGTTCGTAATATACCGCAGGCAGATTTGGGAGATAGTCAAGTCGATGTGCCGTTTTATAGCGCTATTGTTCACGCTGCGCTTCAATGAGCTCGGCAAGCACCTAAAGACACCCACTCAAAGAAAAATAATCATGCTCATGCTTGCCACGCTCGCGACGACCGTCCTCGCGCTCATATTTAAGGACGTTATAGACGAGTCGTACGAGGGCAAGTATCTGGGCTTCGGCTTCATTGCGACGGCACTCATACTTTTCGCAATGAATTTTATACACGCAAAGAAGCAGACGATAGCGAAAATGCGCGTGCCTGCGGCGCTCGGCATAGGTCTTATACAGGGCGTGGCAATACTGCCCGGCATATCGCGCTCAGGCTCGACGATAGCCGGCGCAACCTTTTTCGGGCTTAGGAAGGATGAGGCGGCGGAGTTCTCGTTTCTGCTCTCGATACCCGCAATACTCGGCTCGCTCGTGTTTGAGATTCCCAACGTCATCAAAACCGGATTGTCAAACATACCTTGGATTCCCGTGCTTGTGGGTGTAATCGCCGCAGCCGTGTCGGGCTTTCTTGCGATAAAGCTGATGATACGGCTTATCGTCAACAAAAGCCTCAACGTCTTCGCAATATATACGGCCGTACTCGGCATTGCCGTTTTGCTCGATCAGCTCATATTCAACGTGGTTTTGAGCAATCCGTTCACAACCCCCATCGCTTAAAGCTTTTTACAAAGGAGAACTATGTCAAAAAGGAAGCTGCCTTCCGCAAGCGGCGCGGACACGAACAGCACAAAGAAAGGGTCTGTTGTCACAACGCATGACCTGCTTACTTTTCTCATGATAACGGTCGTGTGCTTCATACAGGCGCTTGCGATAAACGGCTTTTACGGCGCACATGGCCTCCTGTCGGGAGGCATCACCGGTATATCGTTTTTGCTCGACTATATGTTCGGCATACCCAAGTGGGTCGGCATAGTCGTGCTCAACATCCCCATATGTGTCGTCGGCTTTATATGCTTGAAGCCGCGGTTCGTCGTATTCAGCGTAATAGGCACGCTTATGCTTGCGCTGGCGGTGGCGCTGACAGACGGCTTCACGATACCCGTAGAAAACGAGCTTGTCGCTACGCTCATCGGAGCGGCAACCATCGGAGTCACAAGTGCGCCTATTGTCAAACGCGACGCAACGTTAGGCGGACTTGACGTCGTATCGGTAATACTGAGCAGGCGCTTCTCCGTGCAGATAGGATCGCTGAACATTATTTTCAACCTGTTTATCATGGCGGCGCTCGCATTCGTCAAAGGGCTTGAGATTGCGCTGCTGTCGATAATCGCGATGTTCGTGTCAAACGTTGCGTTCAATTTCGCGCTCTCGTCGCTTAACAAGACCGTCAGCGTATTCATCATATCGGACGAGTGGGACGAGATAGCGCCTGAGGTGCTTAATGCGCTTCATCGCGGCGTGACATACATCCCCGCGGAAGGCGCGTACACCGGCGAGCCGCGAAAGCTCGTTTACTGCATCGTGAGGGCTTCCGAAATATCAAAGCTCAAGCGCATAGTTAAGTCAAAAGACGAGCGCGCGCTTTTCTCGATAGTCGAAACGAAGGAAGTTGTCGGCAGGGGCTTCGGTTCGCTCAACTAAGTTAGCTAAAAAATTATTACGGAGGTAAAATAAATGAACAAAATCGTTGACCGGTGGATACTTGACCATAAGGACGAGCTGATAAACTCGCTCAAGGAATCCGTGCGGATACCGAGCGTTGAGGGCGCCCCCGAGCCCAACGCGCCGTTCGGCCGCGAAGTGCGCCGTGCGCTCGACCATGCGCTCGCGCTTGCAAGGAGCTTCGGCTTCACCACCATAGACATGGACGGCTACATAGGCGTCATCGATTACGGCGAAGGCGAAGAAACGCTCGGCGTAATGTGCCATCTCGACGTCGTTCCCGAAGGCGAGGGCTGGGATAATCCGCCGTATGCGGCCGAGACCGTTGACGGCTGCATCGTAGGCCGCGGCACGCTCGATGATAAAGGCCCGGCCATGAGCTCGATATACGCCCTTGCCGCGATAAAGGCAGCGGGTCTCAAAACAAAGCGCAGAATCCGCATCATGCTCGGCTGCAACGAGGAATCGGGCTGGGGCTGCATGAAGCACTACGGCGAGGTCGCAAAAATGCCCGACATCGCTTTCTCACCCGACGGCGAATACCCCGTCGTCAATTCCGAAAAGGCTATCGTTCACGCAAGCTATAGAAAGCCGTTCAAATCAGCGCTGCGCATCGAAGGCGGCACGCGGCCGAACGTCGTGTGCGGCAAGGTCAAGGCGTTCATACCCATGTGCGGCGATAAGCTCGCGCCCATCGTCAAGGCGTTTTCCGACGAGACGCAGTTCCCCTGCACCGTTGAAAGCACCGAGGGCGGCTGCGAAATAGAGATAACGGGCCTTGGCGCTCACGCCTCCACGCCCGAGCTCGGCAAAAACGCCTTACAGGCAATGATGGCGCTTCTTTCGCGACTTGAGCTTCAAGACGCCGATGCGGCGGCCGTAAGGCTGCTCCATGAAAAGCTCGCCATGGATATGCACGGCGAAGCTCTCGGGCTTGATTTTACCGATGCTTCCGGCAGAATGACGCTCAACCCCGGCGTAATAAAATGGGATGAGAACGGCATAGCAAAGCTTGATCTCGATATGCGTGTCCCGACGAGCGTCGACCTTGACGAACTCATGGCCAAGCTCAACTCTCAGCTCGACGGCTTTGAGCTTTTCAATAAATCCGTTCAGCCCGGTCACTTCGTAGCTCCCGACAGCGAGCTCGTATCCAAACTCACCGACGTGTATGCCAAGCGTTCGGGCGAATATCTGCCCCCGCTCGCAATCGGCGGCGGTACATATGCAAGGGCGGTTGAAAACGCGGTCGCATTCGGCTGCGAACGTCCGGGCGTACCCGCACTCGTGCACATGCCCAACGAGTCGATAAGCATAGAGGATATGATGTTCAACACCTATATGATTGCCGACGCGATAATAGCTCTCGGATGCGAGTAAGCTACACCCATATCATGTAAAACTCAATAAATAACAAGGCGCTCCGTGGGACGAATATCCGGCGGAGCGCTTCACTGTCGGTTAATATTATCCCCTTCCCCACCCTCCTCTGCGCGGTCGATGCCCGGGAATGCGTTTTGCGCTTGTGCGATATATGCTGTGCCGCCTGATGGACGTCATAAGTAAGCTTTTGCGCTGCGTCCCGCTGCGCTGCAATGTTGCCGTCTCATTCTCATCCGGCAGAGATGGCGTCCGCCCCGCGCAGAGGAAACCGATTTCGTTATTTAAGCGCCGTGTTCCAGTTCGCTCGCTGTATCTTCATCTCAAGCCGCCTGAGCTCCTGCGACTTGCCGTCAAGCGCCTTTTGGAGCTTTGGTACGTCAACCGTACCGATTATCTTTATCTCGCGCTGACCGTACCTGTCTATGCGGCGGCTCGCTTCCTGCAAAAAATCACGCATAGCAGATATGTTGAGTTTGAGAGCATCGCGCCGAGCCAAAAGCGCCGTCATCGTCTCGCCGTTGACCGATGTCTCCGCGTTCGTACGGTTTATTCGGAATATCAGCTCCTCAAGTCTCTTCGTTTCGGCGTCAAGCAGTTCTAAAAGCCTGAGCGGATCCTCTGCGGGGGATTCGCCCTCCTGAACCTTTGCGTTATCGTTCAGGCGTGATGCAATCTGCGCTATCAGCTTCTGCGAATCGGCGCGCATCTGAAGCGCCTCGGCAAGCGTAATTTCTCTATCGGTAATTTCATACTCCATATGCCGCTTCCTCCCAATTTTTACGGTAATTCTATCACATTTCATGCGCAGCATCAACTTTTGCGGCGCGTTTGCCGTCAAACGACGTAAAGTACACGCCGGCCGCCATTATCGCAAGCGCAATGAGGAATTTAACGGACGGCATTTCCTTGAAAATGATAAATGAAAGTATCGCTCCTATAAACGGTGCGACGGCATAGTATGCGCTCGTTTTAGCCGCTCCAAGGCCCCTTTGGGCATATATGCAGCAGAAGATGCTCAGTCCGTACGCCGCAAAGCCCAGCAGCAGCGCTATCGGCACGGCGCCGCCGTTCCCAATCCGTTCACCAACGCAAAGCGATATGGCGACAGAGCCTGTGCCTGAGCAAAACCCCTTTATGATGACTATCTGCATCGGATCCTTTGACGACAGCCTGCGCGTGCAATTGTTTTCGACGCCCCAGCATATGCACGCGCCTATAACGAGCAGCGACCCCTATGAGAATGTCAGGCTCGACGTGTCCTCAAACGACAGGAGCGCGCTCGCGGCGGTAACGAGCGCTATCGCGGCCCACAGACGCTTCGATATCGCTTCCTTAAATACAACGAGCGCTATCAGCGAAGTCGCAACAATCTCAAAATTGTTCAGAAGCGACACGTTCGCGGCCGCTGCGGAGCTCAAGCCGAGCATAAGCAGTATCGGTGCGGCGATGTCAAGCGCGACCATGGCTATAATATATCTTAAGTCGCCCCTTCCTACAGACTGTTCATTCGGCTTTCTTTTCAGCAGCCTGCTTATAAGGTATATTATAAGCATACCCGCTCCCGCGCCGATATACAGCAGTCCCGCAAGCATCGTCGGCGGTATATCGCCGTCTCTGAGGAGCAGCTTTGAGATAGGCGAGCTGAGCGCATAGAGCACCGCGGCGGCTATTGCGAGCAATATTGAACGCGCGTTTTGCGTATCGTGTCCTTCTTTCATTTTATAAACCTGTCTATCGCAACCGAAAGCTTCTCTATCGTTTCCGTATCGCCCATAGCGACGGCATCTACGACGCAATGCTCTATGTGGTCGCGCAAAACGAGCTTGCCGACGTTGTTTACAGCGGACTTAACGGCGCTTAGCTGCGTAAGCACCTCGCTGCAATCTCGCCCCTCCTCAACCATGCGCTTTACCGATTCAAGATGGCCTATCGCGCGTGAAAGTCTATTGAGCACGGCTTTCGTGCTTTCATGATGATGTTCGCGGCGTTCCATAAAACCTCCGTTGTCTCATAAATATCCCCCTACGGGGGATATCACATTATACCATACATGGTATACGTCCGCGATACGGCGCGTGGAAGCTCAAAAAAGCGGCAGGTACATATGCCTGCCGCTTTTAATTAACTTATGCGTCCGCGTCAGTTGACTTTCGCAGACTTGACGCTGTCCCACGCCGCGTTGAATACCTCGATGAACTCGCCGAGATCATGGAAAATCGTACAGCGCGCAAGCGTTTCGTCGGATGGATTAAACGTCTCGTTCTTTGTGAAGTAGTCGTCAAGCAGAGCCATCGCGCCGGCATTCGGCGTCGAATAATAGATGAACTCCGTATTGCGCGCGGCAATCTTGGCGTCGTTGAGGAAGTTTATGAATGCATGGGCCGCCTCTATGTTCTTTGCCGTCTTGGGTATAACTACATTGTCAAACCATACGTTCGAACCCTCCTCGGGGACGGCGAAGTCAAGGTCCGGATTCTGGTCTATGCAGCAGAACGCATCGCCCGAATATATTACCGCCAGCGCTGCCTTGCCGTTTATCATGGATGTACGAATGTTGTCTGTGCCATAGCCCTTCGTGAGCGGCTTCTGGGCAATCAGCTCATCGCGCGCCTTTGCGACTTCCTCCTCGCTGCGGGTATTTATGTCATAACCGAGACGAAGCAGCGATACTGCTATCGAGTCGCGCAGGCTGTCATACATCCATATCTGATCCGCGTACTTCTCATCCCAAAGTATGTTCCAGCTCGTTACAGGCTCATCAACGAGCGTCTTGTTATAGAGTATGCCGACCGTACCCCACATATATGGCACGGAATATGTATTGCCCGCGTCAAACGTGTCGGTGATGTCGAGCATCTTTTGGTCTATATTCTTCATATTCGGTATTTTTTCCTTATCGAGAGGGTAAAGCATATCGGACGCGATGAGCTTCTCGATTATATAGTCGGACGGGAAGCACATATCGTACACACAGTCGGGTGAGCGCAGCTTTATGAGCATCTCCTCATTGCTTGTCATCTCGATATAGTTGACCTTTACGCCCGTTTCTTCCTCAAAGAGGTCTATAAGCTCGGGATCGATATACTCGCCCCAGTTGAGTACGTTCAGCTCGCCGCCAATGTATTCATACTGGTCGCCGTCGGCGTAAAGCTCGCCGTCTTCGTCGCCGCGGATGCCGTCCGGTGCGCAGGAAAGCGCGAAAAGCATACACATGCACATCGCAATAATGATAACCTTTTTCATGTTATCTACCTCCGTTTTTCATTTTGACCTTTTTGTTTTGTATCTCATATTCACGCTCCTTGCGGATACGCCTGAGATTGACTATAAGGAGCATGGCAACGAGCGGTATGAATATTATCGTCGCAAGCGCGGGGTTTACGCCGTAGGGCTTCTGCGCCGCCGAATATATGTGTACGCTCAATGTGCTGCTCAGGCTCGATACAAAATAGCTTACCACGAAGTCGTCGAGCGACATCGTTAGCGCCATTATGAAACCCGATGTAATGCCGGGCATTATGTCGGGTATTACGACCTTCCAAAGCGCTCTCGTCGGCGAACAGCCAAGATCCATCGCCGCCTCATAAAGCAGGTTGGAGCTCTGCTTCAGCCTCGGCATAACCGAAAAAATGACGTAAGGTATGCTGAAGGATATGTGGGCAATAAGAAGCTTAACATAGTCGCCCATCTGGCTCATGCCAAGCTTCACAAGGAGCGAATTCACAAACGCGAAAAGCATCATAAACGTAATACCCGTCACAAGATCGGGGTTCACCATGGGAAGCTGCGAAACGTTCAGCACGAGGCTGCGCGAGCGCTTTTTCATTGAGTTAATCCCTATGGCCGCCGCCGTGCCGACGAGCGTCGCAAGCACGCTTGACACCACCGCCACCCGCAGCGTCAGAAGAAGCGGCTCGACCGAATCGCCCGTAAAAAGCCGCAGATAGTTGTCGAGCGAGAACCCGCTCCACTTGCCGAGATTCGCATAGCTTATACGCCTGCCCACCGTCGGAAAATCGTTAAACGAAAACACAATGAGGTAGATTATCGGCATATACAGGAAAAACAGCATGAGGCCGAGATATACATATTTAAGTCCCGATGCAATCTTTTTCACCAAAGCTGCCCTCCCGCCTGCTCTTTATCAAATCTGTTCATTATGACGGTGCTTATCAGCACGCACACAAGCAGTATAAGCGCAAGCGTGCTGCCAGTCGAATAGTCGGATTCCGCAAGTATTTTGAACGCCCTGTCAATCTTGTTGCCGTAGAGGTCATAGTTGCCGTTGCCTATGAGCACGGGCACGCTGAACGCCGTTATCGCCGGTATAAACACCATGGTTATGCCCGAAACTATGCCCGGTATCGACAGAGGAAGCACGACGCGCGTGAACGTATGGAACGAGCCCGCCCCGAGATCCCTCGACGCCTCGATAAGGCTTTTATCAAGCTTTGAAAGCGTATTATAAAGCGGCATTACCATAAACGGCAGGAAGTTATATACAAGCACGGTCAGCACCGCCGCCTCGGTGCCCGTCAGCGTCTTATCGGTCCAGCCGAAAAGCGCGGGCAGCGCGTACTCGAGTATCGCCTGCCACGCATATGTGCGAAGCACGAAGTTCATCCACATCGGTACGAAGAAAAGCACCGATATGAACGCCGCGACAGATTTTCGCATATTTGAAAGTATGTACGCTATCGGATAGCCGAGCAAAAGGCATATTAGAGTCGTCTTAAAAGCTATCACGACGCTTGTCCAAAGCACCTTGTAATTCTGCGGGTCGCTTATCGTCGCCCAGAATTTCGTCAGCGTAAACGAGCCGTTCACCGTAAACGCATAGTACAAGATGAAAAACATCGGCGCAACGATAAACAGTATCATCCATACTATGTAGGGGTAGGCAAATATCCTGCGTTTCATGCGTATGCCCTCCGTTTACTCTTCTTCTTCCTTTTTTGTAAGCCTTATGTTCGCCGCGTCCACGAGTATCCCGACCTCCTCGCCGTCCTCCATGAAGTCGTTAGAGTGCGCTATCCAGTCGTTCTCCTCGCACGAGACGGTTATCTCATAGTGGGTTCCCATAAACATGCATACCTTTACGCTTCCCGTAAGCTTCGCATCCTGCGGCGCGACAAGGCGAACGCTTTCAGGCGATATTTCTGCAAGCGCGATATCCTTGTTTTCGTATCCGTCAAGCCCTTCGCACTCAAAACCTATGCCGTCGATATAAACCATGCCCTCGCTCGGCCATACCTCCGCGTCGAATATGTTGTTGGAACGCGTTTTTTTCATTATATGAATAGCGTCGGCCGGTATCGATATGCCGACGCGCTGACCTACATACGCCGCGTCCGTCGTGTGCACAACCCATTCGTAGCCGCCGCAGTCGACGCACACCTCGTAGTGAACGCCCATGAATACAACGGACGCCACCGTACCCTTTATGCGCGCCTCATCGGGGGCGACAATATCTATGTCCTCGGGCCTTATCACCGCGTCGACCTCTTTATTCTTGCCGAAGCCCTTATCGACGCACGCAAAAATATTGCCGCGCATACGCACCTTGTAATCGTCGAGCATCAGCGCGGGCACGATGTTGCTCTCGCCTATGAAGTCCGCCACAAACGGATTCTTCGGCTCATTGTATATATCCGTCGGCGTTCCTACCTGCTGTATCACGCCGTCGCGCATTACGACTATGGTGTCGCTCATCGTAAGCGCCTCCTCCTGGTCGTGCGTGACGTATATGAACGTGATGCCGAGCTGCTGCTGCATACGCTTAAGCTCAACCTGCATCTCCTTGCGCAGCTTAAGATCGAGTGCGCCGAGCGGTTCGTCAAGAAGCAACACCTTTGGCTCGTTAACGAGCGCGCGCGCTATCGCCACGCGCTGCTGCTGCCCGCCGGAAAGCTGGTCTATGTATCTTTTGCCGTAGCCCTTTAGGTTGACAAGCTCCAGCATTTTCTCGACGCGCTCGGCTATATCCGCCTTGGGCGTCTTTTTTATCTTAAGGCCGAACGCAACGTTGTCGAACACGTTGAGATGCGGAAAAAGCGCATATTTTTGGAACACGGTGTTTACCTTGCGCTTATGCGGCGGAACGCGGCTCATATCCTCGCCCGCCATAATTACCTTGCCGGACGTCGGCACGGTAAAGCCCGCGATTATCCTCAGCAGCGTTGTTTTGCCGCAGCCCGACGGCCCGAGAAGCGTCAGGAACTCGCCGTCGCGCACATAGAGCGAAACGTCGTTGAGCGCCAGCTCGCCGTCAAATTCCTTCGATACGTTTTTCAGCTCGATTAAGCGGTTGTTTTCCATCCCATACACCCCCGAAGTTCATTAAAAGCTCGGCGGCGTGGATACCCAAAGCACCGACGCCTCTTTTTTGCCGAGATTTAATATATAGTGAACGCTTGTGGGCTTAAAGCAGAAGCTTCCGCCCTTCTTTATCTTGTAGGCCTCGTCGCCGAGCATAAGCGTTATCGCGCCCGACAACACATATCCGAACTCCTCCCCTTCGTGAGGATCGTCCTTATAGGTGCTCCCGCCCGGCGCTATCTCGACGAGTATCGGCTCGAGCGCGTTTTTCTGCGCATTCGGCACAAGCCAGCGCACCGTATGCCTTTCGTCCTCCTTAACGAACATATCATCGGGAGTAAAAACAACCTTTTCGGCGTTTTGCTCCCTGAAAAATTCGCTCAGGTTCGTCCCGAGCGCCTCGAGTATGTCCATAAGCGTCGCTATCGAAGGCGACGTCAGATCTCTTTCAAGCTGGGATATGAATCCCTTTGAAAGCTCCGTCCTGTCAGCCAGCTCCTCCTGCGTAAGGTTGAGCCGCAGCCTGAGGCGCTTTATCTTGTCTCCTATGCTCATCATGCGCTGTTTCCTCCGTCCAATGCGCCATGCAGCACTAAACAGCAATCTAAGTCATTCTATACAGCGAAGCGCCGTATAGGTCGGCTTAGCCGCAAGTTTAAGATTGCTAAACATTCGGCGTAGTAATTAAAGCACCTTTATACGCGATTGTCAATCATGTTTTTGACATATTTCGCACCAAATTGCCAACCTGCCTGCATTGCACGGTTAGCACAGGCTTATTTTGGCAAATCCTCTTTTGACATCATGCGCAAACATTGCAGCTTCAGAGAATACACGATAAGCGAAATAATCAACGCCGTGACAGGAAGCGGATTTACGCTCGAGCGTTTCGACGGGCATCCGTCTTGGAACGACCCGCGCCTTCCGGGCGAGCTCACTCTCGTGGCAAAAAAGGCCTGACCATCATAAAGCACGCCCCGTTCTGAAGAGCCCCCTGTCAGGCAGACAGGGGGCTCTTCACGCTTCAGCCGAACGGGGCTTTCGTGCTATTTACAATTCTTTAAGCATGATACGCCGACGCCGTTATCCTATCGGCTCGAAATCTACCGCTCCATGCTTGCAAAGCGGGCATATAAAGTCCTCGGGAAGCTCGTCGCCCTCGTAGACGTAGCCGCATATCTTGCACACAAAGCCCTTCTTGCCTGTCTGCTCGGGCTTCGGCTTCACATTCGCAAAGTAATATGCATACGTCATCGATTCACGGTCGCTTATGACGCGCGCCTCGGTAACGCTGCATATAAACATTCCGTGCGTGCCAAGATCGACATACTGCTCTACCTCCAGCGACATAAACGCGTTTATGTATTTTGGCAGGAAAACAAGACCGTTATCGGAGCGCAGAGGAGTGCATCCCGCAAACTTGTCGACCGTACGTCCGCTGTGGAAGCCGAACGTCTCGAATACAGCAAACGGCGCGTCCGTGCTCAGGCAGTTGAGATTCATTTTTCCCGTCTGTTTGATAATGTGATGAGAATAGTTCTCTTTGTTTATCGTTACCGCTACGCGGTTTGGCGTATTCGTGACCTGCGAAACCGTATTAACAATAAGGCCGTTGTCCTTCCTGCCGTCGTTCGAGGTGACGACGTAGAGGCCGTAGCCTATCCTGAACAGCGCCGACATGTCGTTTTTATTCGCAAGCTCGGGCGAACGCGCTATGTAGTCGCGGCAAAGCTCGTCGGCCATTGTCTCGATTTGCTCGATGTTTTCGGCCTTGACGGCAGACTTTATCTTTACGCACGCATTAAGCCAAGTTATGTTCTTGCTGTCCGTAAGCTTTTCCTTCATTATTTTCGCGGCAAGCGGCGCCCATGAGCCGTTCTCGATAAGGCCAACAGTGCGGTTTTGATAGTTGCGCTCGGTAAGATGGTCTATAAATTCGCGCATGAACGGGAAAATATCGGCGTTGTACGTCGTCGTCGCAAGCACGAGCTTGCCGTAACGGAACGCATCCTCGACGGCTTCCGCCATGTCACAGCGCGCGAGATCCGTCACCACAACCTTGGGGCAGCCCTTTTCCTTGAGCTTCTCAGCGAGCATCGCGACGGCCTTTTTCGTGTTTCCGTACACCGACGTATATGCTATCATTACGCCCTCGGACTCGACCGCGTACGACGACCAGATGTTGTAAAGGTTAAGGTAGTAGCCGAGATTCTCCTTGAGAACAGGGCCGTGGAGCGGGCATATAATCTCGATGTCAAGCGCCGACGCGCTCTTAAGCAGATTCTGTACCTGCGCACCGTATTTGCCCACAATGCCTATATAATAGCGCCTCGCTTCGCATGCCCAATCCTCTTCAACGTCGAGCGCGCCGAACTTGCCGAAGCCGTCGGCCGAGAACAGCACCTTGTCCTTGCTGTCGTATGTCACCATGACCTCGGGCCAGTGTACCATGGCGGCGAAAACAAACGTAAGCTCATGGGAGCCGAGTGAAAGCGTTTCGCCGTTTTTTACGACGACCTTCCTGCTCTCGATATCAAGATTCTCAAAAAAATTCTCTATCATCGCAAACGTTTTCTGATTCGCAACTATGCACGCTTCGGGGTATGCCGCAGCGAAGTTTGCAATGTTTGCCGAATGGTCGGGCTCCATGTGCTGGACTATGAGATAATCGGGTCTGCGTCCGTCAAGCGCATTTTGGAGATTGTCAAGCCATTCGTGGGTAAAATGAGCGTCTACGGTGTCAAGAACCGCGATCTTCTCGTCGATTATAACGTAAGAATTATACGACATTCCGTTCGGAACAACGTACTGCCCCTCGAACAAATCGACGTCATGGTCGTTCACGCCTATATAAACAATATCCTTTGTGATGTTCATTTTCCGCCTCCTTTGGTTTTGCTGATATGATTTTATCATGTACCGTACAACTTTACAAGATTAACTAATCAATAAATAAAAAATGTTATCAAACTTTTCCCGCGCGCATATGTCCGCATTAAATTGCCATTGCCCGGCGCACGGTGTATAATATGCGTATAAAATGCGAAGCAAGGGGGTCCAATGGAAGCGAACGCTAAAACACAAGCCAAGCGCATTGACTGGATGCTCATATGCCTTATGGTCATAATGATCGCGGGCTATATTCTGATACACGATTTATATAAGAATCAATCCGCGGGGAAGCTGCTCGACAATCACCACTGGGACAGCTATACCCTGCAGGCGCTTTCCTGGCGTGAAGGCCGTGCCGATCTCGGAAGAAACTATTCCTATCTCGAGATAGCCGAATATCAGGGAAAGTTTTACGTATCGTTCCCGCCGTTTCCGAGCGTCGTTATATTCCCGCTCACGTTCGTATTCGGCGCGAACGTGCCGAGCAACCTGCTTGTTATGATATACGCGCTTATCGCGGCGGCGTTCGCGTATAAAATATTCCGTCACGCAGGCTTCAAAGAGGGCAGCTCGGCGCTTTTGGCGCTGCTTGTCGTCTGGGGCAGCAACGCGATGTGGATGAGCACTGTCGGCGGCGTATGGTTTCAGGCGCAGCTCTTAAATCTCGCGCTTCTTTTGGGCGCCTTTTACGCGGCGCTGCGCGGCAAACGCATACTCGCCTATGCTCTCGTCGCATGCGCCGTGGGATGCAGGCCGTTTTCGATGGTGTGCTTCATAGCGCTGTTTGTGTATTTTTATGTGCTCGACCGCGGAAAGTCCGAAGCTCCAAAGAGAAATCGCCTCGCTTTCTTTTTCCGAACGGCGCTTAAGCAGTGGAAATGCTTCATTATACCTATATGCATAGCGGCGGCCTACATGTGGTATAATTTTATCCGCTTCGGGAACGTGTTCGAGTTCGGCCACAACTATCTGCCTGAATTCATCGAATCGCCCGACGGCCAGTTCAACGTTTCGTATCTGTTTACGAACCTCAAACGGCTGTTTCTGCGCTTCGTGAAGGTCAACCCCGATCTCACGCTCGACTACCCGCTGTTCGACGGCTTCTGCATATTCGTGGCAAACCCGATATTCGTGTTGTCGGTGGTATACATAGTCACCGATATCGTCTGCAAAAAGCTTGACGCGGCGCGCGGTGCGATAATCGCCACCATGTTCCTGAACATTATTTTCACCTGCATGCACAAGACGCTCGGCGGATGGCAGTTCGGCGCACGATACACGGTAGACATAATACCGCTCGTTTGCTTCTACATGGCGCTTGCGTCGCTCGATACGAGAAGCTCCGTCACCGTCAACGCCGCCATTAACCGCGGCATGAAGCGCAGCCGGGCCGAGGTGCTGCCACAGACCGAAAAGCGGCTTAAATACTACGAAATATTCGTATGCGCTTTCGGAATAATGTTCAACGTATACGGCGCCATGGCAATGACATTCCTGCAATAAACAAGGATTAAGGAGAATAATATGCCTCAAGAAAAGCTCAATGACCTTGCAAAAAAGCACGGTCGGAACTCAATAATAACAATGCTGTTGTTTGCCCTCGGCATGATAGGCCTGCTGGTGGGCATGTTCATGAACAACGTCTATGTGCGTTATGCCGCGCTTGCGTGCATCGCCGCTTCGATAATCATAGCCTTTGTGCTCGTCGACACCGCCGAGCGCAGGTATTTCGATGCGTTCGAAGATCTTTACATGCGCGAAGAGTTCAAAAAACGCTTTCACGATTTTGACTACGACAGAAAAAACGGCTTCACGCGCAAGGAGGTTGAGGGCATGGGCTTCCTGAAAAAGCATTCCCGTTTCATGACCTACAGGCGTTTCAAAGCGAAATACAAGGGCGCCGACATCGATTCGTGCCACCTTCTTTTCAAGCGCCGCAACCGCTCAAAGAGCACCGACGAAATAACGCCGCGCTACGAGGTGCAGCTCATTCGCATAACGAACATGCCCGTATCGATGCCCGACGTGATACTTCGTCCGCGCGGAGCGAGCGACAATGAAGGCGTGCGCACGCGCTCAAACAGGCCCCATAAGCTTGCCATGAACGCCGGAACACCCGAATTCAGAAAAAAATACGAGCTTCTGGCCATGACCGTAGACGACGCCGCCATGCTTGACGACAAGCTCTGCAACGCACTCGTCGCTTATCGGGAAACAATGCGCGCCGCTTCGCGCAAGTGCGGCGTATTCGTACACTTTTACGGCACAAACGCCGACATAATGCTCGGCAACTATGACAACATGCTCATGCCGCCCATGGATCCCACGCTCACGCACAACAGATACGCCCGCTTTGCGGAAAACGCCGCCGACACGGTGACCGAATTCATAGATATGTTTTAGGAATAATGCTTATGAACAGACTGGTAAAAACAGACTGCTTAAATCCGTATCGCAACCTTGCGCTCGAGGAGCTTCTTTTCGATACTCAGGGTCAGGGCATGACGCTCTATCTTTGGCGCAACAGGAATACCGTCGTCATCGGCCGCAACCAAAACGCATGGAAGGAATGCCGCGTCGATCTCATCGACTCCGAAAACGGTTTTATCGCGCGGCGCACGACGGGCGGCGGCGCAGTATTCCATGATGTAAATAATCTGAACTTCACCTTCATAGCCGACAAAGGCACATACGACTTGTCGCGCCAGCTTTCGGTTATACTTTCGGCGCTGTCTTCGCTTTCGATTGAAGCTGAGTTTTCGGGCAGAAACGATATAATCACAAAGGATGGCGCAAAATTCTCAGGCAATGCGTTCCGCCATTCGCGCACCGTTAGCATGCAGCACGGAACGCTGCTCGTCGACGTCGATATGAACAGGCTTTCGCGCTATCTCGCGCCATCAAAGGAAAAGCTCAAGTCAAAAGGCGTCGACAGCGTACGTTCGCGCGTGTGCAATCTCAAGGAGCTTTCGCCTTCGCTTACCGTCGAAAAGCTTTCCGCAGCGCTCGAGGATGCATTTATTCGCGAATACGGCGAAGCTGACCGCATAGACGATAAAATGCTCGACGCCGCTAAGCTTGACAAGCTTGAAAAGCGTTTCGCCTCGTGGGAATGGCGTCTCGGCGAAACTCCGAGCTTCGACACCGAGCTTGAAAGGCGTTTCCCCTGGGGAGGAGTGCAGCTTCTCCTTCACACAGCCTCGGGCATAGTGGAGGAATGCGCCGCATATTCCGACGCCATGGATGAGCAGTTTATCGCCGCCCTGCCATCGATGCTGCGCGGCTGCCGCTATGACGGCCGCACGCTTGGCGCGGCCGTCATAGCGTACGACACTAATGAAGCGCGCGATGTCGCCGAGTGGCTGACGGAAGTGGGGAAATAATCAGACATTGAACATGTCAAGGCTCTGAACGCCGCTTTTCATAACGAGCCTGCGCAGGAAAGGAACATACATAAACGCGCACTTGAGCACCTTTGCCATAAGCTTGATGCGCATCGGAAGCACCGCGCGCCTGTATGCGTTGTTTGGCGAACGCCTATCGGAACACGCGTTAATTATTTCCGCAAGCTTCTGCGCGGTGTTCATGGCGTAGCTTATGCCCTCGAGCGAGCTCGGGCTTATGAATCCGCCCGCTTCGCCTATAAGAAACTCGCCGTTGCTGCCAAGCCTGAAATCGCTCATCCGCCGCGGCCTGAGCACTACGCACGCCTCCGTTTTAATCGGCTCGCCGAATACGAATCCGTACTTTTCAAGCTTTCGCTTTTGCTCCTCAAAGCGTCCGCGCGGGTCATCGAACGGAAAAGCACCGCCAAATATGAACATGCCGTCCTTTGAAATGCTCCATGAACAGCAATCGCTCGTATCGCAGTCAAACACGCATGAATAAAACGGCTTCGCGTTGCCCTCCCTGAACCATTGCTGTATTGCGACATAGCGCCGCGTTTTCGTTTTTCCCTCAAGGCATCTGCGCACGATGCTCGACGCTCCGTCAGCGCCGACGACGTATTTCGCCGTCATCACGCGCTCTTTGCCGCCGTGCACAACCTTCAGCCTGAAGCCGTCGCCGTCCCGCTCTACGCTTTCGCAGCGGCCGTCAAGGATTATTTCAACGTGAGGCGGAACAAGAGACATAAGCCATTTATCGAACTTATCCCTGTCGAGGTTTACATATGGGCGTTGATAAACGCGAGTAAGCCCTGCCTTCAGGTCTATCGTCTTTACGGCGAATATCTGCGGGTCAACGAGTATTTCCTTCGGCAGCGTCATGTCGAAGCGGGCGAGAGCCTCCTGCGCGTCGAGCGACAAAAGTCCGCCGCACACTTTTTTGAAGCCGCCGTCGGCTATACGCTTTTTATCTATCGCTACAACCTTAAAGTGCTTGTCGAGAAGCCGCGCAAGTGTTGACCCCGCAGGCCCCAGGCCGACTATCGCCACATCGTAATCAAATTTCATCGTCGGCTTCCCGTCCGTCGTATTTTTCAAGCAGTACGCCCGACTGCTCAAATATTTTAAGAGCAAACTCGTCAGGATATCCCTCACCGTACACAACGCGCGATATACCCGAATTTACTATCATCTTCGCACATATCACGCACGGCTGATGAGTACAATAGAGCGTCGCGCCGTCTATGCTTACGCCGAGCTTCGCCGCCTGAATTATGGCATTCTGCTCGGCATGTATGGCGTAGCAAAGCTCATGCCGCGTGCCGGACGGTATGCTCAGCTTGCGCCGCAGGCACTCGCCGCGCTCGGTGCAGCTCTTTATGCCCGCCGGCGCCCCGTTGTACCCCGTCGTAAGTATGCGCTTGTTTTTCACGATTATCGCGCCTATCTTTCGGGAATCCTGAAAACAGCTCGACCACGAACCGATTATTTTCGCCATCTGCATGAAGCGATCGTCCCATTTACTCCACATTTGCGTTCACCTCCCGCCATAATTATATAACTAATTCACATTGTTGTAAAACTGTATCAAAATAGTGAATAAAACGCAAAAATAACGAGCAATATTAAGTAATGCAAAGGTATTTTTTAATAATATTCCAAATATTGTTATAATACCGTGGCATTGGTCTTGCTACACATATTTGCAGAGACTATCATAGTATCGTGATTAGCACTCAAACGACATGAGTGCTAACAGGATCGTGATTATTATCAAGGAGGAAAATATAATGAAACTCAGACCTTTGGCAGATCGCGTCGTCATTAAGAATGTCGAAGCCGAAGAAACCACAAAGGGCGGCATCATACTGACCGCCGCCGCAAAAGAAAAACCGCAGATGGCGGAAGTTATCGCCGTCGGCCCCGGCGGTTGTGTAGACGGCAAGGAGGTAACGATGTACGTCTCCGCAGGCGATAAGGTTATCTATTCAAAATATGCCGGAACAGAGGTCAAGCTCGACGGCACGGAATACATTGTAGTTCGTCAAAACGACATTTTGGCAGTAGTTGAATAAGGAGGAAACTAACATGGCAAAGCAGATTAAATTCGGCGAAGACGCCCGCAAGGCTATCGAAACCGGTATAAATACGCTCGCAAACACCGTTAAGGTGACTCTCGGGCCGAAGGGCAGGAACGTTGTGCTCGACAAGAAGTTCGGCGCTCCGCTCATCACTAACGACGGCGTAACAATCGCAAAGGAAATCGAGCTTGAAGACCCCTTCGAGAACATGGGCGCACAGCTCGTCAAAGAGGTTGCGACCAAGACGAACGACGTTGCGGGCGACGGCACGACCACCGCAACTCTCCTTGCGCAGGCAATAGTCCATGAAGGTCTCCGCAACGTTGCCGCCGGCGCAAACCCGATGGTAATAAGGCGCGGCATCGAAAAGGCCGTTGACGCTGCCGTTGCAGAACTCAAGGCTATGAGCAAGCCCGTAACGAACAAGCAGGATATCGCGCAGGTCGCTTCCATATCAGCTTCGAGCGAGAAGATCGGCGCTTACATCTCCGAAGCCATGGAGAAGGTTGGAAACGACGGCGTTATCACTGTAGAAGAGAGCAAGACCATTGAGACAGAGCTCAAGACCGTCGAGGGTATGCAATTTGACCGCGGTTATGCTTCCGCCTACATGGTAACGGATTCCGATAAGATGGAAGCCGTGCTCGATAACCCCTACATTCTCATCACCGAAAAGAAGATATCCTCCATTCAGGAGATACTCCCGATTCTCGAGCCGATAGCCCAGCAGGGCAAGAAGCTCCTCATAATCGCCGAGGACGTAGAAGGCGAAGCGCTCGCAACGCTCGTCGTCAACAAGCTGCGCGGCACATTCACATGCGTCGCCGTCAAAGCCCCCGGATTCGGCGACAGGCGTAAGGCAATGCTCCAGGATATCGCCATACTGACGGGCGGCGAAGTCATTTCCGATGAGCTCGGCATGGAGCTCAAGGACGCAACGCTTGCTCAGCTCGGTACTGCCCGCCAGGTCAAAGTCGATAAGGATAACACCGTTATCGTCGAAGGCGCGGGCGATCCCGAAGCCATCAAGGCGCGCGTTTCGAGCATTAAGGCCCAGATTGCGGAATCGACATCAGAATATGACCGCGAAAAGCTCCAGGAGCGTCTCGCAAAGCTCGCAGGCGGCGTAGCCGTCATAGCTGTCGGCGCCGCAACAGAGGTCGAGATGAAAGAAATCAAAATGCGTATTGAGGACGCTCTCGCAGCAACGCGTGCGGCCGTCGAAGAGGGCATCGTTCCCGGCGGCGGAATCGCTTTGCTCAACGTATGCGATAAGATTAAGGAGCTCGCCTCCAAGGAGACAGGCGATACACGCACGGGTATCGAAATCGTTCTTCGCGCCATGGAAGAGCCGCTCCGTCAGATTGCGTACAACGCAGGCCTCGAGGGCAGCGTAATCGTCGCAAACGTTCGTGCGGCTCAAAAGCCCGGCTACGGCTACAACGCCGCAACGGATGAGTATTGCATGATGGCCGAGCAAGGAATCATCGACCCGACCAAGGTTACAAGGAGCGCCCTCCAGAACGCCGCATCGATAGCTGCCATGGCGCTCACAACGGAAAGCCTTGTCTGTGACATACCTGCTCCCGAACCCGCTGCTCCCGCAATGGGCGGCGCACCCGGAATGTATTGATAAATAGCGCGTTCAACCTCTGCTGCTCGCGGCGGAGGTTGAACAGTCTGCTACAGCGCGAAGCAGCCGCCGAACGAATTGCGTTCGGCGGCTGCTTCCATATTACCAAAGGAGGCTGTCACTCCGTGCCATCGTTAGATATCAATCGTTTCCTCCTTAATTCAAAAGTACCTTTTATTTCTTTTCCGCAAGCATATCCTTGGTTTTCATGAGCCGCGTGAGATTCGCCCTCTCGTTTTCGTCAAGCTTCATGGTTATTCGCCGTATCGTCTCCTCAAACTGCGGTATCATAACGTATTCAAGCGCATTGACGCGGCGGCGCGTCTTTTCTATCTCGTCAGCAAGCAGGTTGCACGTCTTTTCAGCCTGAGCAAGCTCTATGAGCAGCGGCAGAAGCTCCGCCAATGCGCGAACCGCGCCGTCAAGCTCCGCGCTCGTAGATTCAAAGCCGTACGGATACGAGAAATCATCGGTCGTTGAAAGCTTAAGCTCGGGCACGGCTATCGAGAGCACATGAGTCGTGCTGACATCAACCGAGGCCGGTCTCGCGGGATAGCAAAGCGCTTCCTCAATTTCATCGGGCGTCATAGAAGCGCGCGCAAGCACAAACGCGTTCATCGCATCGGCAAGCTTCCTCTCGGCAAGCTCCCTCAGCTCCTTGTTTCTGCGGACATATACTATGAACCGCCTGACCGTCTCGTCGCGCTTGTCCTTCATCAGCTTATGGCCGCGGACAGCAACGGCTTTACGTTTTTTTAGGTTTGAAAGCTCCATCCTTGTGGGCTTTACCTGCAGGGTAGACATATTGCCTCCTTAAAAAGCGTCTCGTCACTCGGCTGACGGAAGATATTTTTCGATGTATTCATCCTTTATGCGCTTAAGCTCGCTTTTGGGGAGTATCGACAAAAGCTTCCAGCCTATGTTGAGCGTCTCCTCAATGCCTCTGTTGGTGTAATAGCCCTGCGAAACATATTCCTGCTCAAACGCATCCGCAAACTTCGCGTAGAGCTTATCGACGTCGCTCAGCGCAGCGTCGCCGAGTATGACGGCAAGCTCCTTCGCCTCCTTGCCGCGCGAATACGATGCAAAAAGCTGGTTCATCGTGTCGGCATGATCCTCGCGCGTCTTGCCGCGCCCTATGCCCTTGTCCTTAAGGCGCGAAAGCGACGGAAGCACGTTTATCGGGGGCGTTATGCCCTTTCGATAGAGGTCGCGCGAAAGTATTATCTGGCCTTCCGTAATGTAGCCTGTAAGGTCGGGTATCGGATGCGTTACGTCGTCCTCGGGCATCGAAAGAATCGGTATCATCGTTATCGAGCCCGCTCTTCCCTTTATCCTGCCCGCACGCTCATACATCGTGGCAAGATCCGTGTAGAGATAGCCCGGATACCCTCGTCTGCCCGGAACCTCCTTGCGCGCCGCGCTGACCTCACGGAGCGCTTCGGCATAATTCGTTATGTCCGTAATTATTACAAGCACATGCATTCCGAGATCATACGCTAAATATTCTGCGGCGGTTATCGCCATGCGCGGCGTGGCGATACGCTCTATCGCAGGATCGTTCGCAAGGTTTACGAACGTAACCGTTCTGTCGATAGCGCCCGTCTGCCTGAAATCGTTTATGAAAAAGTCGGCCTCCTCGAACGTTATGCCGACCGCGGCAAACACAACTGCAAACCCTTCGTCGGCGCCGAGTACCCTCGCCTGACGCGCTATCTGCGCCGCAAGGTTGGCGTGCGGCATTCCCGAGCCCGAGAACACAGGCAGCTTCTGCCCCCTTACAAGCGTGTTAAGGCCGTCAATCGACGAGACGCCCGTCTGTATAAACTCGCTCGGATAGTCGCGCGACGCGGGATTTATGGGCGCGCCGTTTATATCCAGCCGCTTTTCCGGTATCAGCTCAGGTCCACGGTCGTTCGGCCTGCCCATGCCGTCAAAAACGCGTCCGAGCATGTCGGGCGAAACGGCAAGCTCTATGCTTCGGCCGAGAAAACGCGCCTTCGAGTCGGATATCTTCAGCCCCTGCGAGCCCTCGAAAAGCTGCAGAAGCGCCTTGTCGCCGTCTATTTCCAGCACGCGCCCGCGCCGTATCTCGCCGTTTTTCTGCTCTATCTCCACGAGCTCGTCATACTTCACGCCTTCAACGTCCTCGACGAGCATAAGCGGTCCGACGACCTCTTTGATTGTGCGGTATTCCTTACGCATTTTCGATATCCTCCTCGCTGAGTGACCGTATTTCTGCGTCAAGCTGCTTCACTATTGCATCGTAACGCTCCTTGCATTCGGATTCGTCCACATATTTGAATCTGCCTATCTGCTCCCTCACGGGCAGCGCGATAAGGCGCGAGAACGGCACCTCGCTCTCGAGCGCCTCCAGGCTCTTGTCAAAATAGCGCAGGATGAGCGAAAGCATCATATGCTGTTTTTTAAGCGAAGTAAACGTATCCGTCTCGTGGAAAGCGTTCTGATGCAGGTAATCCTCCCTCACGGAGCGCGCAGCTTCAAGCGTAAGCCTGTCCTTGAACGAAAGCGCGTCAATGCCGACGAGCCTCACTATCTCGTCAAGCTCGCTCTCGAGCTGCAATATATTCATCACGCGGTCAACAAGCGCCTGCCAATCGTCCGCCACATTGTCGTTTAACCATTCTTCGAGGCGCACACGGTACAGCGAGTAGCTCGAAAGCCAGTCTATCGCAGGGAAATGACGCGCATAAGCAAGCTTTGACGAAAGCCCCCAATAGACTTTCACTATCCGAAGCGTCGCCTGTGAGACGGGCTCGGATATGTCGCCGCCGGGAGGCGAGACAGCGCCTATTGCCGTTACCGCTCCGATGCGGCCATCGCTGCCTATCGTTTCAACCATGCCCGCGCGCTCGTAAAACTCCGCAAGTCGGCTTGAAAGATAGGCCGGATAGCCTTCCTCGCCCGGCATCTCCTCAAGCCTGCCGCTCATCTCTCTGAGCGCTTCGGCCCAACGCGACGTCGAGTCGGCCATTATCGCCACCTTGTATCCCATGTCGCGGAAATACTCCGCTATCGTTATGCCCGTATATATCGAAGCCTCTCGCGCCGCAACAGGCATGTCCGACGTGTTCGCAATGAGCACCGTGCGCTTCATAAGGCTGAGGCCCGTGCGCGGATCCTTAAGCTCGGGGAACTCCATAAGCACGTCGGTCATCTCGTTGCCTCGCTCGCCGCAGCCTACATAAACGATTATGTCCGCGTCGGCCCACTTCGCAAGCTGATGCTGCACGACCGTCTTGCCGCTTCCGAACGGCCCCGGTACGGCCGCAACGCCGCCTTTAGCTATCGGAAAAAGCGTGTCTATGACGCGCTGTCCCGTAACCATCGGCTCGTTCGGCGGCAGCTTTCTGACATACGGCCTGCCCCTTCTGACCGGCCATTTTTGAAGCATTGGCAGCTCTCTTATGCCGTCTTTCGTCTCTATTTTGGCTATCGGCGTAACTATGTTCGCCTCGCCGTCAAATATCCACAGCAGCTTTCCCGAAACGCCGTACGGAACCATTATTCGGTGCTCGACCGCCTCCGTCTCCGCGACAACGCCGAGTATATCGCCCGCGGTCAGCTCGTCGCCCACCTTCGCCGTCGGCCTGAAGCGCCAAAGCTTCTCGTGATCCAGCGGATCTACGGTTATGCCGCGCGTTATGCGGTCGCCCGCCTTTTCCCTTATCTTGTTGAGCGGGCGCTGTATGCCGTCGTATATCGACTCGATAAGCCCCGGAGCAAGCTCTACGCTGAGCGGCGCACCTGTAGATTCCACCGGCTCGCCCGGGCCTATTCCGCCCGTTTCTTCATATACCTGTATCGAGGCCTTGTCGCCCCTAAGCTCAATTACTTCGCCTATAAGTTTATGCTTGGATACGCGCACGACGTCGTACATCTGCACGTCCGCCATGCCGCCCGCAACTATCAGCGGTCCCGAAACCTTCAATATCGTACCGTTCGCCATCGGGTCACTCCTCCGTAAATAGTATGTCGGCGCCTATCGCCTTTTCGACGTTTGCCTTTATGTTCGCCATGGCAATGCCGCTCGCACCGACGCCCGAAGGTATCGGTATTATCGCGGGATATGCCTCGGTCTTATATTTCTCAATCGTTTCGGCGCATTTCTCAAAAAGAGGCTCGGTGATGAATATGACCTTGCACCCTCCTCGCGCCAATAACGCTATGCGCCTGGACGCATCCGCGCCTGTCTCCTCGGCGTATACGGCAATCCCTATAGCCTTAAACAAAAGCACGGAATCGCGGTCGCCGATTATAGCTATGTTCCCGTTATCAGACATACAACTCCCTCAGCCTTTCGTCAATCGCTTCCTCGCCGAAGTTGTTCCGCGCAAGCGTAATGACGAGGCGTATGTTCTTCGCCTCGCGCTCCCTCGCAAGCATGTAGCCGAGCACCGGCATCACCGTATCGGACTCCCACTTATATTGCTTCAAAAGCTCCGTAAGCACATCGTCGCGCCGCTTCTCAATGACGCCTATGCTGCCCGTGCGTACCGCTTCTTCGATGCACTGCTTGAGCATATCGCGCGTGCTCCCGAGCGGCAGCTCGGACACCATCGCCTCCGCCGGCGCATTGAAGCACCGCTTCAGCTCCGCCGCCGTAAGCCTGCCCGCAGGGAGCATATATGCCTCGAAGCGCTCCGCATTCTCGCCGTTTCGCTTCATGCGCAGCATGGTTATTATGTTTTGAAAATCGGCCGATATGGCAAAATACTCCCTTACAAATGCGTCGCGGCAGCTCGCCGCATATTCGTAATACGCCTTATCAAACGACGTCGATATGTCGCGCGGGTCGACCTTCGACGCAAGGCGCAGCTCAAGCTCTCGCGCCGCATCGGCTATCGCCCTGGGCATGGGGCCGTATTCGCCCGCCGCGACCATCGCCACAAGCTCGCTCTTCGAGAACGCTCCGCCCGAAACGTCCGCCCGCTCGAGCGGTTCTCCAAGGCAGCGCCTCTTTATGAGCGTTTTGAGTGCCGTTACATCGCGCCGCATGAGAAAAACGCGTATAACCTCGCTGTCGGGCGCAAGCTCGCGTATAAGCTCGTATGTCCGCTCAAGCTCTGACGCAATAACGTCCTCAACGTCCGTCTCGTCGGTTATATGAATCGTACCGTATCCTGACTCGCTCAGTATACGCATCGCGCCCGCGCGGTCCGTATGCGCCATTCTCCTGAGCTTATCCTCGCTCAAAAGCCCCTTTTCGTTTGTTCGTATACGCGCAACGGCGTACAAATAACCGCCCTGCATTATTCCTCCGAGTAAGGCACGTTTTCGAACAGCAGCCTAGCCGCCTCGCCCTCATACTTCGTGCGAACATTCTCAAGCATCGCCGAAAACGTGCAGTCTTTATCGTATTTCTCCGACGCAAGCATGAATCCGCCGTCACATGCTTCCAAAACCTCATCCGAAAGCTTCAGCGGCTCCTTCGAGGCTTTCGCAAGCGCATTGTTTACCTCGTCCATAAATGAACATATAAGCTCCCTGTCGCGCCCCGCCGCGATTACTGTTTCGCCGCCGACTGCCTCCCTTATAAGAAGCCCCAGCAGAAACGCCCTGCGCTTGTCGCCGTCCATTGCCTTGAACCGCCCGTATGCATCGTCAAACGCCGCATCAAGCAGCTCCCGCTTTTTTTTGAGCATGAGCTTGCGTCCGTCGAGACGCGCGTTTGTGCGGCTGCGCTCAAGAACCGCGTTTTGCGCGGCAAGCCGCTTCCGCTCCCCGTCGAGACGAACGGAGGCCGCTTCCTTTTCAGCGCCGCGCCTTATCTCGTCCGACTGCTCCGCCGCAAGCTTCAGCGTCTTTTCCGCATCGCTTCGCGCATCGCTTATTATGCGCTCCACAAGAGCGTCAATACCGTTTGTATCGTTCGCCATGTGTTCCCCTTTTATAAAATCAAGATACGACTATGAGAAGCGAAACAAGAAGCGCGAAAAGCGCATACGTTTCGACCATGAGAGCAAGCATCATCGCGTTGCCGAACCCCTCGGCGCGCTTGGCTATCATGTTTATGCCGTTTATCGACACCTTCGACTGGTATATCGCCGATACAAGTCCTCCAAAGCCTATCGGGAGCGACGCCGCAAGCAGGCGCAGACCGCCCGTAAGGTCAGGCATCTCGCCGCCGAGTATGCCGCAGTTGCTCAGAATAAGGAATGCAATTATGAGACCGTATATGCCCTGCGAACCGGGAAGAAGCTGAAGCACGAGGCAGTTGCCGAAGCGCTCGGGCTGCTCCGCCAAAACGCCCGTTGAGGCCTGTCCCGCTTTTCCAACGCCTATCGCCGAGCCTATGCCGGACAGCAGCGGCGCTATTACGGCGCCCATAATCGCAAGTATAAGTCCCCAGTTGATTTCACCCATCTTTTATTTCCTCCAAAATTATTATTTATTTATTATTCCGCCCCGCCGCGCAGGTTCGAGTAGCGCGTGTTAAGCGTAAGCGGCTTGAAAAGCCTTCCGTTGGCCTCATAGAATTTCCCGAAAAACTCTACATATTGAAGCCTCGCACAATGTACATATGTACCTAAAACGTTTATGAACAGGCTGAACGCGTGAAGAACCGCAAGCACCGCCGCCGCAATCACAAAGCCGATTATTGTTCCGACCGTGCCCAGACCGCTCAGCCCGCTGAACACCATACCGCCGACAAGATTGAATACGCTGCCCATCGCGCCGCCTACAAGCCCCAGAGCGAGTATTCGCACATACGACAGCGTATCGCCGAGATAGCTCGTTATGCCGTAAATCGCGCCTAAGCCCGAAACTATGCGCTTAATAGGGTTCCACGTCGTCCTGTTTTTGAAAAACAGTATCATCGCCGCACCGACCGCCGTCGATATCCACGCGTATTTCACATATTGCGAAAGTCCCGACATTCCCAGCACAAGCACCCCGATAAGCCCAAGCACAAGGAATATCCATGACAAGTTGTCGAATATGGCGCTTTGCCAGTCGCCGTCGCGAAAGCACATGTACATCTTTATAACGATGCCCGTCATCATGTGAAATATGCCAAGGCCGCAGCAAATGTATATCATCGTCATTATCTCGTTCATAGGATCGAGTATGAACGGCAGCTTGACCGCTTCGCCGAATATCTCTGTCCAACTCATGCCGAAAAACGTGCCGAACGCAAGGCCGCACACTATTGTCGAAAGTCCGCACATGGCCATTACCTTCGCAAGACTTCGCACGCCGCCCTTAGGGCGCACTATCTTTGAATAGAGAAACCCGCCGATGGCCAGCAGTATTCCATAGCCCGTATCCGCAAGCATCATGCCGAAAAACAGCAAATAAAACGGCGTTATCGCCGATGCGGCGTCTATTCCCCTGTACGCCGGCGGAGAGTACATATTCGTTACCGACTCAAACGGCTCCGCAACCTTGCTGTTTCTCACGGACGTCGGCGGCTCCTCGTCGTCATACGGGTCACGCGCGCTGAAGTAAAATGTATCCGTTGCGCCGGATATCGTATTCTTCACAAGCTCCTCGTCCTCGGCGCGTATCCAGCCGTCGAGCATAAAGACGCTTCCGAGCGTGCCGAGCCGCAGGGCCGTCTCCTCCCGTTCGAGCGCCACACAGACAGAATCGAGCGCGCACTTTATATCGCCCTTCGAGTCGCTAAGCTCCAAAAGCCGCGCGTTGGCCTTGTCGATAATATCCTTCTGCGCCGCAATGTCCCCAAGAAGCGCATTCATCGCATCGGGAACGCTCCCCTTCATATCCGTCGGGAAGCGATATTCCTGAAAATCGAGCTCCCTGAGCGCCGTTCCGAGCGCGTCGAGCGTTGACTCGTGCGCAGCTATCAAAACGGCATCGTCTCTTATCGACGATACCGTTCTAATAAACGCGCCTTCGGGAAGCTCGAGCTTTTCAAGCCTGTCGTGGCGTATAAATCCCGTTATGAACCGTACGCTTCGCGTGTCAGCCAGCTCCTCAACCGACGAACCGAGCGTCTCCCATGGCCTAAGCGAACCGAGCTTTGTTTCGCATTGCGCTTTCTTAATCTTTGCCTGCGCTATCGTCGCCTCTGCGCCCTCGATATCGTCTATGACCGCATACGCTCTCTGCCTGCCTGCCTCGAGCTCTTCAAAAGAAAGCGTCGGCAGTATTTCTATCAGCGGTGCCTTCTTTGCATACGGATTTATCACGCTCAAAGCGTGCGACAGCCTATCACGTTCGTTCCTGAGGCGCACGCACTCATCGTCGCTCGGCGGCTCGTATTCCGTCTGTACAAGCTCCACCGCGCCTATATTTTGAAGCGTGCGCATAATCGCCTTTTCGTCATACGACATCGCAAGCACGTTTATGCGTTTCATGGGCAGTATCATGATTCACACAGCCTTTCGAATATAAAATCGGAACATTTGCGCACATTGGCTTCGGCGGCTCTTACGAAATCTATCGCTTCAAGCTCCGCGTTCGCAATTATCTGCCGGGCAAGCTTTTGTCCCTCAAACTCGGCCTCTTCTTTCGCGTTCGCCAGTCTTTGACGCATATCGTCCGTCGTTTTGGCGACAAGCTCCGCGCCGTTCATGTTGGCTTCGAGCAGCATATCGCGTCCCGACGCCTGCGCTTCGGCGCGTATCGACTTCGCGCGCTCCTCCGCTTCCTTTATCGTTTCGATCAACGAAGGCATACGACACCTCCAATCCTTTGCTTAATGCCACTATTATATATTAGGTTTTTCCGATGAATCAAGCGGTAATCACATATTAGTGCGGAAAAATTTTCAGGCAGCGATTTTTATCGGCATGAAGCGGGCTTCGCGCTCATTATGTCCGCGACACAGTTTTTCAAATACCTCCGTGCTTGCCGTAAAACTTGTTCCCCTTACGCCCTCCGCCGCTTTTTTTGCTTGTCAACGTAAGTAAAAACAGCTACAATATGGTATAATAGATTCTGTAGGCGGTGAACATGAAAAAGAAGCTTATAACCGCACTTATACCGCTGTATTTAATCGTGGCTGCCGGAGCCGTCTTGCTTGCCTTGACGAAGCACTGGTATTTGGCTGCGCTCATTTTTGTGCTCGGCGCACTCGCCTCATACGCTTCAGCGTCGACGCTCATGTCGATAACCGACGGCATGTTCGCGGAGTTCAACGACACGTTCGATGATGATTACGGCGCAATATTCAAGGTGATGCGCGATATCGCCCTGCCCTGCTGTATATTCGACAGCGACGGCAGGATCCTTTGGCGCAACGGCGCGTTCAGGCAGCTCTATGACGGACACCACATACGGAGCGTTCTGCCGGAGCTCGACCCATCAGCGGAGTCTATGGCGATGACAGCGCATTACAGCGGCCGCGATTTCCAGATATTTAATTCTCATATAGAGCGTAAAAAGCCGCATTCGCGTTCGCTGACATTCCAATACTGGCTCGATCGGACGGAGGCGCTCCACTACTCGAGAATATACGAAGAGCAAATGCCTACCGTCGCTCTCATATACGTTGACAACTATGACGAGCTTATAGGCGATAAGCAGTTCAGGCGCAACGAAACCATGGTTGAGGTTGAGCAGCGCGTTGCCAAATTTGCCGCCTCGGCAGACGGCATATACAGGCGCTACGACTCGACGCGCTTTATAGTGATATTTGAAGCCTGCAAGCTTAACGAGCTTGAGAGGCAGCGTTTTTCAATACTTGAATCAATGCGCGAAATAAACACGGGGACGCCTCTCTCGGTCACGATATCGATTGCCGTCGGCGCGGCCGACAAAGTCGCAAAGTCGGATGAAGCCGCAAGGCTCGCAATGGAGCTTGCGCTCGGCCGCGGAGGCGATCAGGCAGTCGTTAAGCGCGGCATGTCATACGCTTTCTACGGCGGCAAACGCCAATCATCGTCAAAAAGCTCCCTCATAAAGACACGCCTCTTCTCCAAGGCGCTTCGTCAAATGATGGAAAACTCGTCCGACGTATACATCATGGGTCACGCCCAGCCCGATATGGATTGCCTCGGCGCGGCGCTCGGCCTTATGCGCTGCGCTAAGCTCGCGGGCAAAAAATCCTTTTTCCTGCTGAATGAGCCGAACGCGATGATTCAATCGGCGCTTGATTCGATGAAGGATCTCGCCATGTACAGAGACTTCATATTGCCCAGCGACTACGCGGCGGAGTCTATAAGCGACAATTCGCTGCTTATAATCGTAGACACGCAGCGCGAAAAATCCGTTATGGCGCCTAAGCTCATCAGCAACTTTTCAAAAGCTGTCATAATAGACCACCACCGCCGCGCGGTAGACGCTTTTGACAGCGCGACGCTCAGCTATCTTGAGCCGGGCGCGTCGTCAGTCTGCGAAATAATCACCGAAATTCTGCAATATTTCGCCGACAATCCCCGCCCTTCCTCGTTTGAGTGCGAAGCGCTGCTCGCAGGCATAGTCGTCGATACAAAGAGCTTTTCGCAGAACACAGGCTCGCGTACGTTTGACGCGGCAAGCTATCTCAGGCGCAACGGAGCCGACATACGAACCGTCAATCTGATGTTCAGGGACGATATGCAGTCGTACAAGAACCGCGCCGGCATTGTCGAAAACGCCATGATTTACAACAACAATATCGCAATCTCGGTATGTCCCGACGATATCGACGACATGAACCTTATCTCAGCGCAGGCTGCCGACGAGCTTGTATCGATACGTGGGATATCAGCCGCATTCGTGCTGTCATCGGTCAAGGGTGACGTTTCGATAAGCGGTCGAAGCCTCGGCATAATCAGCGTTCAGCTCATACTTGAAAAGCTGGGCGGAGGCGGTCATTTGACCGTGGCGGGCGCGCAGCTGAAGGATACGGAGATTGATGAGGCGATAATCAAGTTAGAGGACGCCATAGACGAGTACATGAGCGAAACCGCTCTCCCTCGCTGACGGCAAACATTTACTTTTAATTACGGAGGTATGGAGAAACTATGAAGGTTTTACTTCTCAAGGATGTTCACGGAACGGGCAAGACAGGCGAAATCGTCAACGTAAGCGACGGCTACGCCAGAAACTTTCTTTTCCCTCGCGGTCTTGCGTCCGAAGCGGACGCACAGTCGATAAACGCAGCGAATATCAAAAAAAGAGCGCAGGAGCATAAGAAAGAGGTTCAGCGCCAAAAGGCTGCGGCGCTTGCGAACGAAATGAGCGGCCTCTCCGTCAAGGTATATGCCAAGGCGGGTGAAAACGGCAGGCTATTCGGCTCCGTCACGAGCAAGGAAATCTCCGAGGCGCTCAAGGCTCAATACGATATAGACGTCGACAAAAAGAAAATATATCTTTCCGAACCCATACGCACGACGGGCATAATCACCGTTTCGGCGCACATGTACGAACAGACGGACGCGCATTTCAAGGTAGAGGTGCTGCCCGCCCAATAGCAGGATAACAGAGGGTGATGTAAATGGAAGAGGTAAATATTGTCGAACAGACGAGTGCGCAGCCGATACCGTTCAGCGAGGACGCCGAAAAATCGGTTCTCGGCAGCATGATGTTGTCCGCAGAGGCTGTAGACCTCGCCTCGGAAGCCCTGAACACGGAGGATTTCTATATCCCAAAGCACAGGCAGATATTTGCCGCCATGCTCGACATAAATGCCAGAAACGGCGCCGTAGACGTGGTGACGCTACTCGAGGAGCTTGAAAGGCGCGGTACAGCCGATTCGTCCGGCGGCATAGAATACCTGACAGAGCTTTCAATATTCACGCCGAGCGCCGCAAACGTATCCAACTATATAAAAATCGTTGAGGAACGCAGCATAATGCGGCGGCTGATGCATGCCGGCACGGCTATAACGCGCGATGCGATGCAGGGCTCAAAGAGCGTCGAAGCAATGCTCGACGATGCCGAGCGCCGCATATTCAATATCGCCATGCACAACAACGAGGACACGCTGACACAGATACGCCCCGTTGTTTACGAAAGCTACCAGCGCATCAACACCCTTATAAATCTCAAGGGCAAGCTCACGGGCGTGCCGACGGGCTACACGGATCTTGACAGCATGACCTCCGGCCTTCAAAAGAGCGACCTGATAATCATCGCCGCGCGCCCCTCACAGGGCAAAACCGCGCTCGGGCTGAACATTGCCGCGCACGCAGCGATACGCGAGGGCAAAACCGTGGCGATATTCAGCCTTGAGATGTCGAAGGAGCAGCTCGTGATGAGGCTCTTCGCATCGGAGGCACGCGTTAACATGCAAAACGTCAACCACGGCACGCCGTCCTCACAGGAGCTTCTGAAGCTCGCCGAGGCAAACCTTACGCTCGCCAATGCGAATATGTACATCGATGACAGGTCGAACATATCCGTAGCCGAAATTCGTTCAAAATGCAGGCGTTTGAAGGCGCGAAACGGGCTTGACATGATAGTCATAGACTATCTGCAGCTCATGAAAACGCCTAACGGCTCGGATAACCGCGTCCAGGAGGTGTCTGAGCTTACGCGCTCGCTCAAGATACTCGCACGCGAACTGAACGTACCCGTAGTGCTTCTGTCGCAGCTCTCAAGAAAGGCTGCCGAGCGGAAACCCGCTATGTCCGATCTGCGTGAAAGCGGCGCCATAGAGCAGGATGCCGACATTATCATCATGATTTACAGAGATCCGTCTCGGACGGATGACAACTCGGCGGAAATAATCGTGGCCAAAAACAGAAACGGCCCCGTCGATTCCATATTTCTCACATGGATCGGCGAATACACGCGCTTTGAAAACAGAACGCTCAGAGAGGAATGACAGGCATGGATTCAACTGCCGTAAACAAAGCAATAATTGCGCTCATCCGCGCGGCGATAGGCGGCAAAAAGCTCGATGCGCTGCCCGAGGGCGTTACGATAAACGATATATGTACGCTTGCGTTTAAGGCCACAATAATCGAAATCGTAAAGCACGGCATCATTGTCTGCGGCCTTGCGGACGAAAAAATGCAGGCCGAAAACGCCTCGCGCCGCGCCAGGCTTATGTATTCTGAAGCGAAGCGCCATATATGCACCGAAAAGCTGTTTGAGTCTTTTGAAAGCGCGGGCGTCGACTTTCTTCCGCTCAAGGGCTATATATTAAAGGATCTCTACCCAATGCCGCACATGCGCCCCATGAAAGACGTCGACATACTTGTGTCGACGGCGCAATTCGGCGAAGCCTCCCGCATACTCGAAGAAAACAGCTATGTTCGCGGAGAAGTGCAGGGGCATCACACCGAGTTCAGGCATCCTGTGGGCGGCATTGTCGAGCTGCACAATTCTCTTGCGGGACGCTCGGGCGCCTCCAAGCGTTATTTTGCCGACGCGCTCCAAAAGGCGCATATTGCAGATTCTCATACGCATATGCGTGAAATGACGAAAGAGGATTTTCTGATATACGTCGTATTTCATATGTTTAAGCACTACGCCATGCGCGGCGCCGGAATACGACCCATACTCGACATATACCTGTATGTAAAAAAGTTCGGCGGCGAATTTGATAACGACTACCTGTCGCGCGGCCTTTCTCAGCTCGGGCTCAAAGACTTCACCGACTGCGTGATACGCCTCGGCAGAGTCTGGTTCGACGGAGAAGCGCACGATGAGCTTACGCTCCGACTCGAAAAAATTGCATTTATTTCGGGCGCTTACGGCACAAGCGAAGCCATGGACGCAATCGCCAAAAGCGGCGAATCGCGCGGCGACGGTTTTGCTTCTGCGCGCTCGCTCGTTTTTCCGCCGCTCACGTATATGAAGCGCCATTACTCCGTGCTGGAAAAAGCGCCTCTGCTGCTGCCTGCGTGCTGGGTCGCGCGCGCCTTCAGAGCCTTCTTCCGCCCCGATATCAGCATAGAAAAACGCATACGGCAAAACAAGGATATAAGCAAGGCGGATGCGGAAAACCTTATTGTACTCAAGCGCGAGCTCAATCTTCCCGACTACTTTGAGGACGACTGACTGTCGCATGCGGCTCGGAGATACTTTTTCGGAGCGTCGGGGATACATTTGCAGATACTTTCGACTTTCAGGCGCCCGACTTCTATAAAATGCGCGGATACAAGGAGGCTTTTTGCCTGACCGAATAGACGAAAATGTTTCGCAAAAAAGCTTTAATTCGCCCTGCAGGTGCGCAATATTGTTCAAGGCAGACATAACAGCAAACCCCGTCCTGCCGTAAAGGAGCAGAACGGGATTGGCTTTGAATCTGGTGGAGCAGGGGTGCCCAAGGATGAACACCCCTCCGAAGCTCCGGTTTCGCCTTCAAATGCCGTTTCTATA
>OIZL01000102.1_pt1 | contig 74532 bp, 63 predicted proteins | sample 1588541 | NCBI WGS metagenome assembly OIZL01 (sample SAMN03283285) | human gut metagenome | biome: human-associated habitat; material: feces | host: Homo sapiens | place: Peru | collected 2012 | reverse complement strand
GATAACCGCTGCCATCGCCCCATACGTCATCAGTCTTGAGCGTTATTGCTGCATAGCCTTCGGGGATTTCGGGATCGGGTACAGGTGTGGGTGTCGGATCGGGAGTGTCGCCGCCATCGCTTATGACAACGTCTACCCAGTCGTTCTGTCCCTGGAGCTTTACCTTGAATTCGTAGGTCTTGCCAGCTTCAAATATATAGTTGTCATATCTGCCGGGGCACGCGCTGTTGTTGCTGCTTGCAATCCATATTCTGTCGCCGGGTGTCGGGTTCGTAATCGCCCAGTCATATGTGCCGGCAGGAACGAGTACCGATCCTGTGTTGTTGATTATGATATTGGTCGTTGTGAGAGAACCGTCGGCATTCTCAGGAATCTTATACTCGAAGTTGTCATAGAGACCTGCCGGTGCATCGCCGGAGTTCGTAAGACCACCTTCAGCGGGGATTATTGTGCCGTAAGCCGTTGCATCCGCATCAATGAGCATCTGATAGCCTGTGCCGTCGCCCCAAACATCTCCGACGGTGAGCTTAACGAGAGCATAGCCTTCGGGGATTTCGGGATCGGGTACAGGTGTGGGTGTGGGTGTGGGTGAAGGATCGGGTGTACCGTTATTGATGAGCTTCCAATCACTTGTAACGGTCTGTTGCGAATCCGGGTTCGACGGGAAAGCATCGGTTGCCGACATAACGATAGGATAAGCATCGCCGTAAGGATCATATACGCCATGCGTATCGGTCATTGTTTTGAAAGCCTGAGCGACCGTGTCGCCCTGTCTCATGCGCTCCCAGAACGTCTTCTCGTACTTATAATCGCCTACAAAGGTTACAGACTGAGAATAGCCGTAAACAAAGCCCGCGCCTGCTTGCAGAAGAGCCGTACCGGTAACGCCGTTGCCGGACTTCATCATGCCTTCGCAGATAGCCATCCATACGCCGCAGTCGCCGAGGTCGCCGTTTACATGATTCTGGATGTAGCGTCCGTCAATACCGTAGTCGCCGCCGCCAAGGCTGCACGCCCACTGATTCGTAAGGTCTTCGCTCGTGATGCCTGTGCCCGTTGTGAGACAGAGGTAAGATGAGCCGTAGCCTGCCGTTCCGTGGCTGTCATAGATTACAACGCTCTTGCCGAGATAGTTGTTTACGATAGCCGTTGCCGTTGCTTCGGACGACTGGAGAAGCGTCACGTTGCCGCCCGTATAGCCGGCAAGCGAGTTGGCTTCGTTCCTGTACTGGTTGGTGAAGCTGCTGTCAATGCCGTAGTATGGCCCAATGAGAAGAATATCTTCATCGGAGGGCATTGTACGAATGGCTTCGACAACCGCCTCGTTCGGTGTGGCATATCCCTTGTCGGATTGTACCCTCACGCGATAGTCATAGATGCAGGCAAGTCCGGATACGGTAAATGTGAAACCGATACCCTCTCTGTATTCGTTGATACTGCCTTCATCAATGAATTCACACTCGAATGCCGCATCGTAAATCGCCTTGACAACGGTCTCGGCATCAGCCTTAGAGTTGACAAGGTCTTCCTGAACGACATCGAGCTCGGCCCACGCCTTATCGAGCTGAGTGAAAAGCGTTTGCTCTTCAATGGCGTCGCCGATCGTCTCTGCCAGCGCCGGCGCAAATGACACGCTGAGTACAAGCATCAGCGAAAGCACTGCGCAGAGAAGCTTTGAAAGCTTTTTCATGTGTGTATCCTCCCTAAAATTTTACGGATATAGGTATAATAATACTTATACCGATTATGCTAATCATACCATAAAGCCAAAGCTTTGGCTACAGTTTTGACATAAAAACTCTCTGAAACTTTACTAAACGCATCCCTGAAAAATGCTGAAAATTATAAATCCTCCCTTCTTTTTTTTGCATTTCAGTTTATTATCCGTGAAATAACCTAACGCTCGCTTTTTGTTCTGATCATCTCGACAGCCGTTTTCCATCCGTCATACAAGGCTTCGCGGCGCATCTTCGAGCAGTTCGGCAAAAACACATTCTCCGCTCTCACCATGCACTGTATCTCGTTTATTGAAGCATATACGCCGCTCGCAAGTCCCGAAAGAAGGGCCGCGCCCAGCGCAGTCGCCTCCACGCTTTCGGGCCTGTGTATGCCGCAGCCAAGCATGTCCGCCTGAAACTGCATTAAAAAGTCGCTTTTCGAAGCGCCGCCATCGACGTTGAGCGAGCGTACGTTGTATCCGCTGTCGTCACGCATGGCGTTCGCTATGTCGCAAACCTGATATGCGATACTCTCAAGCACCGCACGGCATAGCTGAGCTCTGTTCAAGCCGCGCGTTATGCCGACAAGCGCTCCGCGCGCATACATGTCCCAATACGGCGCCCCCAACCCGGTAAATGCAGGAACAAAGTATGCGCCGGCAGTGTCTCCAGCCGTTTCGGCAAGCATATCGCACTCTTCGGGCGACTTTATCAGGCGGAGTTCGTCTCTAAGCCATTTAATTGCCGAACCTGCGTTAAACACGCTTCCCTCGAGCGCATATGTCACTTTATCGTCCAGCCCCCATGCGATCGTTGCGAGAAGACCATTGCTTGATCTGACAGAGTGCTCGCCCGTATTTAACATAAGGAAGCAGCCTGTGCCGTAAGTATTTTTCATCGAGCCCTTTTCAAAGCATCGCTGTCCGAACATAGCCGCCTGCTGATCTCCGGCGACGCCTGTTATCGGCACTCCCGCGAGGCCCTCAAGTCCGTCGATTCCGCCCCTGACGTACCCGAACTCGCCGCTCGAAGGGAGCGCCTGCGGCAGCATTGACTGCGGAATATCGAGAGCCGAGCATAGCGTATCGTCCCATGCAAGACTGTCGATATCGAAGAGCATGGTACGCGACGCATTCGAATAATCGGTCAGATGCGCGCCGCCCGTAAGGTTGTATATGAGCCATGTGTCTACCGTTCCGAACATCAGCTCGCCGTTATGCGCACGACGTCGGGCATCGGGAACGTTGTCAATTATCCATTTAAGCTTTGTCGCGCTGAAATACGCATCGACGATAAGCCCCGTTTTCTGCTTAATGAGGTCTCCAAATCCCCGTGCCTTTATATCCTCGCATATTCCTGCCGTGCGGCGGCATTGCCATACGATGGCGTTATACACGGGTTTCCCTGACGCTCTCTCCCATACAATCGTCGTTTCGCGCTGATTCGTGATGCCGATTGAAATTATCTCCTCCTGCCCGACTTCTGACGAAGCGAATGCGTCGCGAATCGCAGCGAGCTGCGATGAGAGTATGTCGAAAGGGTCATGCTCAACAAAACCCGGCTGCGGCAGTATTTGCTTAAATTCGTGCTGTCCCTTGCCCATTACGCGCCCGTCCCTGTCAAAGATTATCGCGCGCGAGCTTGTCGTACCCTGGTCAATCGATAAAATGTATCTGCGCATCATCGGCCTCCGAAAGAAACTTTTCATATATTATAATGCACGCCGCGGCGCTGTACAAGCGATTTATTCACAGTTCGTTAATTGAAAAGTTACAGAGATTTGTTATAATATACTTGTGTTGATATGCAAACACTTAAACGGAGGGATAAGCCTTGTATAAAACAAAAGAATTCTTTAAGCTGTTCTCACGCGACATGAAACGGTTTTTCAGGCGCAGCCAAAAGAGAATTGCAGCAATGCCGCAGGGAAAGAGAACCGCCGTAACCGTCGGCATTATAGCCGTACCTGTAGTAATCGTCGGAGCAATAGTCGCCGCCGTTTTGCTCGGCAATGGCGGATCAGGAGGATTGGCCGACATATTCTCGAACAGCTCAAACGTATCGACCGCAGTAGACCTCGGGACCATACAGACCGACACTCCTCTTATATCCGGCCTTCGCTACGACCCGTTCGTCGAATCCATGCTTTGGCTCGACGGCGATAACGCGGCAGAGCACGGAGAAGGCGCATTGGACTGCATAGGCACGCTAAGCATACCGAGCCTCGGCGTAAATCTGCCCATTGCCGACAACGCGGGCAGACACGAGCTCACATATGCCGTCGGCAGGTATTCAAAATCCGCTAAGATCGACTCAGGCGGAGTGACAGCGCTCGTCTGCCTCAAGGGGCCGACTCCCGGCAAGCTTTTTCATGACATAGCGACGCTCGAATCAGGCGCTTCCGTCATAGTCAAAAGCTCAAGAACGGTTTACACATATGCCGTAGAGTCATCTTACACAGTCGCGGCAGACGACATGAAGAGCGAAATATCGGCGACGAAAAAGTCAACGCCTCTCGTACTCGTAACATACGAAAGCGAAGGGCTCGCCCGCTTTGTCAAATGCAGGCTCGTTGAGAAGCAGGAAAGGCAGGACGACCGTCTCGGCGGCGCTCAGTCTGTGGACAGCCGTCCAAATTCAACTAACAGCGGCTCTTCAAACAAGCCTTCGAACACAAGCGGCGGCAGCCTTTACGATAAACCTGTTCCGACCGTAACGCCCTATGTCGCTCCGACTAATTCAGCAGGTCACGGCGGGCATGGTACGCCCGGCGGCAGGGTAGACTTGGGAGCACCGACGCCTACGCCGAGACCGGCCACACCTAAACCGACGCTGAATCCTTCGGCATCTCCGTCCGCGTCGCCATCACCGTCGCCAACACCCTCGGCTACACCGTCTCCCTCGCCGACGCCCACGCCTTCGAGCGATCCGTCGCCAACGCAGGAGCCTACCCCCTCGCCCGATCCGACGGATGAGCCTTCGCCCGACCCGACAAACGAGCCGTAAGGTATAAAGGCGATTAACATGATATAATAATTGTAAAAACTAAGAATGGAGAATCAAAATGGTAGACATTCCGACACCGCATAACTCTGCCGTCAAGGGCGATTTCGCAAAGACGGTGCTCATGCCCGGCGATCCGCTGCGCGCAAAGCTTATCGCCGAAACGTATCTCGACGATGCAAGGCTTGTAAACAACGTGCGCGGCATACAGGGCTACACGGGCTTTTACAAGGGCAAGCGAGTTTCCGTCATGGGAAGCGGCATGGGTATGCCCTCGATAGGCATATACTCGCATGAGCTTTTCACATTGTACGACGTCGACAACATAATCCGCGTTGGCTCCGCAGGCGCAATACATAAGGATCTGCCCCTGCGCTCGATAGTGCTCGGCCAAGGCGCCTGTACCAACTCGAATTTTGCTTCCCAGTTCCGCCTGCCCGGCCAATTCGCGCCGATAGCAAGCTATAAGCTTCTAAGAGCGGCCGCCGACGAAGCCGAAAGGATGGGACTCAATTATATGATAGGCAACCTGTTCTCGTCCGACACGTTCTACGACGACGCCGAGAGCCTCGCCGACTGGGACAAGATGGGCGTGCTCGCCGTCGAAATGGAGTCGGCCGCGCTCTACATGAACGCCGCGCGCTTTGGCAAAAACGCACTCTGTATCTGCACAATATCCGACAGGCCGCTGCTTAATGAAGGCTGCACAGCGCAGGAGCGTCAGGAAGCATTCACGCAGATGATGGAGCTTGCGCTCGAAATAGCGCCTGCATAAAGCGCACAGCGCATTGTTCATAGCTAAAAAAGCGGCAGGTAATGGGCGGGCATCATAAAACAGTTAACAGGCGCATCAGTATAATTTGTTGCGCCTGTTCTTGTGTAATTTGCTTTCCTGTGGCAGTATTTAGATAAACAGTTTGATAAATTGCAGTTTGGAGAAATCTTATATGATAGTTCAATTTGGAAAATGTTCTGATATAGACGGATGGATGAGTCTTGTCGAAGAAATAAGTTGGAATTTTCCCGGCTTGGAAACAAGAGAAAAAATAGACGGGCATCGTCAGACGGTCTTGCATTTTATCAGCAAAGAACAGGCACTGTGCGCAAAAAATGATAATAAACAAATCATTGGCGTGCTTTTGTTTTCACGAAGTCACAACATGATTTGTTGTTTAGGTGTTTCCCCCGCACACCGAAGATACAGCGTTGCTTCATGTCTGCTGAGCAAGGCATTGGAACAGTTGGACAGAGCAAAAGATATATCTGTATTAACATTCCGAGAAGAAGATGAAAAAGGAATTGCGCCAAGAGCGCTGTACAAGAAATTCGGATTTGTCGAAGATGAACTGATTGAAGAATTTGGGTATCCAAATCAAAGATTTGTTTTACATCCATAAATTAAACATTTGTCACACGGGCACAATGGCGCACTTCTAACGGAGTAGCCCCTGTATGTGTGCTCTGAGAGGCGGAACTCCACACCAAGCCTTTTTGTCTTCATCACAAAACGTCTTTCGACCCTATGCAAGCTTCCCGAAATGATATGGAGAGCCGTCCCGAAGAACGACTCTCCAACATCTTTTGAACAAACAGATTATTTGATGCCGTAGCGCTTCTTGAAACGATCTACGCGTCCGCCGCTGTCTACCAGCTTCTGACGACCGGTATAGAACGGATGGCATTTCGAGCAGATTTCTACCGTGAGATCGCCCTTAACGGAACCCGACTTAAAAGTCTCACCGCAAGCGCAGCGAACGATAGATTCACCGTATGCCGGATGGATATCCTTCTTCATAGTTTTCACCCCTCATAAATTTGCTTGGCGCAGAGCGATTAGCCGCCCTCCTGCTGCATGGATACGGCGGGTAGCCGTATCGCGGGTGAACGATATCACCCGAACAGGTATTATTATATAGCAGCGTTTTTGTCAATGCAAGCATTTTATCATATATCTTGCGGTTTTTTCTTGAATGCTCATCAAGGCGTACTGTTATCGGGCGCAGTTGTCATCATATGCGAATTATGACAGAATCATGCGCAAAATCCATCACGAGATTGAATGGGGTAAGCATATGGAAAATGCCGTATCACGGCTCATCCATGCCCGGTATAAAAACGCGCGAACGTTGTCTGCGTTTCATGGCGCGGGCGGGTTCGCGCTGTATCTCACGGGCAATCTGTCATACGCTCTCGTATACATATGGGACGTCGAAAAGCAGGCGCACGTGTAAAGCACATCACATGCGGCATACTTCGCGGCGTCGTATACTGTGAGGAACGTTTTGCCAATCAGCTTGAAGAGTTTTACGGTGGAGTTGCCGTGTATGTCTACCGCGTCGAGAATACCCCCGACTTCGCCCCCGTTTCAGGCATGGAGGACATATTTTGCTCATCGCGCTCGAGGTCGGTCAAGGACGTCCTGCGCGTGGATGACGTATACGAGGCGTTGCTCGATTACGAGCGCCAAGGCTCATTCAAGCTTTTCGCGTTTTTCAGCGATGCATCTGCCGAAAAACGCGAAAAGCTCATCGATTCCGATGCTTCATACATACTCGACAACGGTATGCTTACCGCGAACACCGAACAGGCGGCTTTTATACGCCGGTATTTCACGGACGCTTGGGAGCGCGCGCTTGCGTGAAGCTCCGACGCCCGGTAAACCCTATTACGGAACATGGCATAAAATTCGAAAAGCGGCCGTCAGCCGCTTCAGCTTGTCAAAAAAGCCCGGGGATGTTAAGGGGCCGCAGCCCCTTAAGTTAATTCCGGCTTTGACGACATGTGCGTCAAAACGGATGAAAACCCGGAGATTTTCGTACTTTGCGTATTTTGCCGCCCGGGAGCGGATGCGAGAGGCAAAACACGAGAAAAAATCGAAAAAGTGGCAGTTTGCTACTTTTTCGATATTCCTGACCCGTCAATTATTCGTTATCGCAGCCGCAATCGCAGCCGTGATGCTCGTGTCCGTGGCCGCAACCGCAGCCGCAATCATCGTCGTCGCAGTCGCAGCCTGCGGCAAAGCGCGCTTCGGCTATCTCCACGAGCGCGTCCATCTTGTCGTCATCTGCGGGAACAAATTCTTCGGTGTCGCCGTTCACGACGACCTTCATGATATAGACCTCCTGCTCACAGCCGTCATCGCAGTCGGCGTTTTCCGATAAATCAATAAGCAGAGCGTATTCTTCGTCCTGATAATCAAAATAATCTATAACGTCAAGCTCGAACTCGTTGCCCTCCTCGTCGGTAAACGTAACAAAATCTCTTTCGTTCTCTTCCATGGCTTTTTGCCTCCTTAGCTTAATTTCAGGCATATCAATGCCCTCTTTGATTGCATTGTATCGTATTGCGCGCATCGTGGCAATAGCGATATTCGTCATTCATTGCAAAAAAAGCGGTGAAAAAGGCGCGCGTATACGGCAAACGCCTTTTGGCGGAATGCTTGCACTTTGCGCCGCTTCCCCATCATTTGTCGAACAGAACATATTCGCGCGGGTTCAGCGTCTTACCGTCCTTTATATATTCAAAATGGAGATGGCTTCTGTCGGCGCACTCCGAAACGGCTGTTTTGCCCACATATCCTATAACGTCGCCCTTATTGACCTTGTCGCCTTTTTTGACGGGAGGCTCTTCCTTCAGGCTCGCATACAGCGTTGATACACCGTTTGAGTGCGATATCACAACCGTGACGCCGATTCGGTCATCCTTATACACATCCTCGACCGTGCCGCTCATAACGGCATGAACTTCTGTTCCGAGCGGCGATTCAATATCAACGCCGCTGTGCGTAGTCCAGTGTTCCAACGTACGCGAATATATGAGCTCGTCGACTGCAAACTCCCATATTATGCCGCCGGACACGGGCGCGGAAACCTTCTCGGTCGACACGCGCGGCGTTGCAGGCGCATCCGATGATGCGGGGGTAAAATCGGGCGTGAGCGTCGCAGACGGTTGAAGCGTTGGCGCCGGCGTCTGTTTCCCGAATATACCATCGATTCTTTCGTCGCCGCTCAGTGAAGCAGGTTCCAGCGGCGGAGTCGGGCCTGCTTTTGACCCGCCGCTCTCTGCGGGTGAAGCGAATATGAGCGCCGCAGCCGCGCCCACGGCGGCCAAGCAAACAAACAGCACTACATATACCCCTTTCGAGCGCAGAAACGCCATCATCTTGTCGCCGAACCCATGTCGACCCATATTATCATTATTTTTTGAGCACTTCATCTTTTATCACCTCACGGCGTATTATTGCCAAATTGAGGCCGTCGTATACGGCGTTTTTGGGGCTTTACCTCATACGCAGGCCCGTAATCGTGCAATGCCCCACAAAACGCTCTATCTGTATAAATATTTGGCTTCCTTATGCTTTCCGCACGTCTTGACAACGCACCGTCCGCAAAATAAAATACATTTAAGAAAGGAGCTTATATATTTATGAACAACATTCTAAAGAGACTTAAATGGGACAGCATAGTCACGGCTGTTCTCGGCATCATTGTTGGAATTGTCTTTATCATCACACCCAAAACCTCTGCGGATATACTGTGCACAGTATGCGGCATAATGCTCATCGCGGCAGGCATAATCGCGGCTATAGTTTTTTTCTGCTATGGCCGTATGCTCGGCGGATACTCGCTCGCTTTAGGAGTCGCAATGCTGATATCCGGTATTTTCTGCCTTATTTATCCTTTGGCCGTACAGGGGATTCTGACGTTTATAGTCGGAATATTCATTGTCATCGACGCAGGCACGTCGTTTGCCGACAGCATAATATGCGCCCGTGCGCGTATAACGGGTTGGCCGGTGATGCTGCTCACCTCGCTGCTCATGGTGGTGCTTGGCTGCATAGTAATGTTCGGCACGTTTGACATGATTATTGTGTTCGCGGGATGGTCGCTCATAATCAACGGCGCATGCGATATCATTATGACTTTGATTTTCAGTCACCGCATAAATGAGGCCAAAAAGGTTCTCTACGGCACTCAGAACGACAAGAATTAACACAATAAACCGAAAAGGGCTTGAGCAGTTCGAAACACTTCTGCCCAAGCCTTTTTTATCTACTGCTTCGATTCGCCGGCCGACACGCCCGTTCCGTGCCTGTCAAAGCCGTGAATCCAGTCAGCGAACAGATAATAGAAAAGATATATTATCGAGCTGATGCCCCATGTTATCGGATACGCCCAGTAAATATACTGTATCTCGTGTACATAATGCATCATTATTGTTATATACGTTATCCGCAGCACACACCATATCGCAAGCATTACCGACATGGGCACAAACACCTTGCCCGCGCCGCGGCACACTGCGGCAACGGCATGAGAAAACGCAAGCAGACAGAAAAACAGCGACTCAATGCGTGCCTGCTTCGTTCCAAGCTCGATTACAGCAGGATCATCGGAAAACAGGCCGATAAGGAACGGCGCCGCAAGCCATATCACAAGCCCTATGGCCTCCGCAAGCACGACTGCTGATATTATGCCAAAGCGTGAGCCCTTCTTTGCGCGGTCGTAAAGCCCCGCGCCAAGATTCTGCCCCGTGAATGTAGTCAAAGCCATAGTAAAGCTCGTTATAGGAAGGAACGCAAAGCCTTCTATCTTTGCGTATGTGCCGTAAGCAGCCGTCGCAATCTTCGTAAAAGAGTTGATGTTCGTCTGCACGATGACATTTGCAAAGCCTATGACCGAGTTCTGCACGCCTGCGGGCAGCCCGTATCGCACTATTTCGCCGAGGCTTTCCTTATCTATGCGCAGCTTGCTCAACTGAAGCTGGTAAAGCGTGCCCTTCTTTGATAAATGGATTATACAGAGCACAGCGCTAAGCGCCTGGGACAGCGTTGTCGCAAACGCGGCCGCCCAAACTCCCCAACGGAACACCGCAATAAACAGCAGGTCCAGCAATACATTTGTCACTGACGAGATTATGAGGTAATAAAGCGGCCGACGGCTGTCGCCCAGGGCGTTCATTACGCCCTTGCAGTTGTTGTACAGCACTATCGCTATGGCGCCTGCAAAATAATAGCGAAAATATGCCGTTGCGTCAGGCATCACATCCGGATCGGTTCCCATCCATCTCAGAAACGTCGGCGTCAGCACAACTCCAACTATCGTAAGAATAACGCCGCATATTATACCAAGGCATATATTCGTGTGTACTGCGCGAGACACGCGTTCATAATCCCTTGCGCCGTAATATTTCGATATGACTATTCCCGCGCCCATGGACGTGCCGACAAAAAAGCTTATCATAAGGAATATCAGCGTGCCCGACGAGCTTACCGCCGCGAGCGCCTCGGTTCCGTGGACGCGCCCTACGACGAGCGAGTCGACAGTATTGTAAAACTGCTGAAACAGCTGGCTCAGGAATACGGGCAACGCAAAAGAAGCTATAAGCTTCCACGGCGTGCCGACGGTCATGTCCTTTGCCGTACCTTGATTATTCATAATGCCTCCGCCCCGCCCCCAAAGCTCGGAATCGGGTTTTCGTAAATCTTGAGTGTATTATATCACTGTTTGTTCTCGTTTTCATACCCTTTTGTGTGCCGCCGCAGCTGAGATGCCTTGCTCGTCGGCCAAGAAGCGCGGTATTTATGCGCCGTTCGGCATCCCCGTAGGCGTCGCCTCGTCATCCGCAGAGATTATAATATATTTTTGTCTTTCCATATAAACGGCAAAAGCCGGCGCGCGCCGCAAAAGCGGCGAACGTCGGCCGGGTTGTTTGCATTATCAGCTTAGCTCGAACATTCCCATATAAAGCTGATAGTATTTTCCGCGATGCCTTAGCAGCTCGTCATGGTCGCCGCGCTCTATTATTTCTCCGTTCTCAAGCACCATTATGGCGTTCGCGTTACGCACTGTCGAAAGTCTGTGAGCTATCACAAATACCGTTCTCCCCGCCATGAGGCCGTCCATGCCTTTCTCAATCAGCGCCTCGGTGCGCGTATCTATCGAGCTCGTCGCCTCGTCGAGTATAAGCACCGGCGGGTCCGCCACGGCCGCCCGCGCTATCGCCAGAAGCTGACGCTGGCCTTGGCTCAGGTTCGCGCCGTCAGATGTGAGGAGCGTATTGTAGCCCTGCGGCAGGTGCGTAATAAAGAAGTCTGCGTTCGCAAGCTTCGCCGCCGCTATGACCTCCTCATCCGTCGCGTCAAGCCGCCCATAGCGTATGTTTTCCATTACAGTACCGGTAAAAAGGTGCGTGTCCTGGAGCACCATCGCAAGCGAACGGCGCAGATCCGCCTTTTTTATCTGCTTCACGGGTATTCCGTCATACGCTATTTCGCCCTCCTGGACATCGTAGAAACGGTTCAGCAGGTTCGTTACAGTCGTCTTGCCCGCGCCTGTAGAGCCTACAAGCGCTATCTTCTGGCCCGGACGGGCATATAGAGAAACATTCTTAAGCACCTTTTTTTCGCCATCATAGCTGAACGTGACATTCTCAAGGCGTACATCGCCTTTCAGCTCTTTAAGGCGCACATTACCGCCCTCTTGCATATTCCATGCCCAAAGGCCCGTGCGCTCTGCCGTCTCAACGAGCTCGCCGTTATCGCCGCGCCTTACGTTCGTAAGCGTCACGCTGCCCTCATCAACTTCGCACTCCGCATCTATCAGCTCGAATATGCGCTCCGCTCCCGCAAGCGCGCTCATGGCGCTGTTGAACTGCTGCGAAAGCTGCGTTATGGGCATCGAAAAATTGCGTGTGTACTGAAGGAACGATGCAAGCGAACCTATCGATATCGCGGGATTTGCCGCCGTCAGCATCACTCCGCCCACGACAGCCGTCGCCGCATAGTGAAAATGGCCGAGATTGTTCATTATGGGCATAAGTATGCTCGCCCATGTGTCGGCCGATGCCATCGCCGCGCAAAGGCGTGAGTTTATATTATCGAACCGCTCTTTAACCGCGTCCTCATGGCAGAATACCTTGACCACCTTCTGCCCCTCTATCATTTCTTCAATATAGCCGTTCGCTTCTCCGAGCATCTTCTGGCGGCGCTTGTAAAACACCGAGCTTTTCTTCATAAGCAGCTTTACCACAAGAAATATTATCCCGAGCATCGCAAGCGCAAGCAGCGTAAGAAGCGGACTGAGCACTATCATCATAATGAACACGCCTGTAATGCGTATTACCGAATTAATGAGCTGCGGAACACCCTGGCTCAGCATCTCGCGCATGGCGTCAATGTCGTTCGTGTAGCGGCTCATTATCTCGCCGTGCGTGTGCGCGTCGAAATACTTGAGCGGCAGCTTTTGCATATGCTTAAACATGTCCTCCCTGAGCCGCAGGAGCGTACCCGTGGATACCGTCACCATGATGCGCTGATACATATACATGCATATTACGCCCACAAGATATATGCCGCCCATCAGAACGAGTATGCGTACAAGCCCCGAAAGGTCAGGATTTTGCTTCCCTATAAGAGGTATTATATAATTGTTGATTATCGGCGTAAGGAGGTATGTTCCCGCAATGTTTGCCGCAGCGCTGACGATTATGCCGATAATGACGAGCACCATCCGCACCTTGTATTCGCTGACATATTTGAATACCCTTGCTATAGCTGCGCCGGCATTCTTCGGGCGCCTGAACTTGCTGCCGCCCCTGCCTATCTCGCGTGCCGTTTCGTTCTTTGCCATATTACTCATCCCCCTTCTGCTGTGACGTATAGACCTCACGGTATACCTCGTTCGTTTCGATAAGCTCCTCATGCGTTCCGACAGCGTCTATTCGTCCGTTTTCAAGCACGACTATCTTATCCGCGTCCATGACAGAGGCTATTCTCTGGGCGATTATTATAGTTGTCGTTCCCTTAAGTCTATTCCTAAGAGCATCGCGTATTTTGGCGTCTGTCGCCGTGTCGACTGCACTCGTGCTGTCGTCGAGAATTATTACCTTGGGCTTTTTTATGAGCGCGCGCGCTATGCACAGGCGCTGCTTCTGGCCGCCCGATATGTTTACGCCGCCCTGGCCGAGCTGCGTATCATACCCGTTTGGAAAGCTCGTTATGAACCCGTCGGCCTGCGCCGCCTCACACATGCGCTTTATCTCCTCGTCGCTCGCGTCAGCATCGCCCCATTTAAGGTTATCCATGATGCTGCCCGAAAAAAGCACATTCTTTTGCAGCACCATCGCCACCGAATCGCGCAGGTTGTCGAGCGTATACTCCCTTACATCGTGGCCGCCGACAAGCACGCGCCCTCCGTACACATCGTAGAGACGCGGTATGAGCTGCACGAGCGAAGTCTTTGCGGAGCCCGTTCCTCCGATTATGCCGACCGTTTCACCCGGCTTTATGGAAAGGTTTATGTTTTTAAGCGTAAGGTTGTTCGGATCCCTTGAATAGCTGAACGACACGTTTTCAAACTCTATCGAGCCTTCGCTCACCTTGAGCTCCTTGTTCGCCTTCTCGTCGGTTATGTCTATCTTCTCGTCGAGCACCTCTGTTATGCGCGTCGCAGAGGCCTTCGATAAAACAAGATTAATGAATATCATCATTATCATCATTATCGAGCTGAGCACCTGAGCGATATAGCTTATAAAGCTCATCAGGTCGCCTTCCTGCATCGTGCCCGCGATAATTGCGCCGCCGCCTATCCAGCATGTGGCAATCATACAGGAGTAAAGCACGAGCTGCGCTATCGGACCATTAAGAACGATAAGCCTCTCGGCCGCCACCTGCGCCCTTCTCACGTCTGACGACGCCCCGCAGAATCTCTCCGACTCGTAGTCGGAGCGCACAAACGCCTTAACCGTCCTTATCGCCGTGAGATTTTCCTGAACGCGCGCATTCATGCCGTCGTATTTTTTAAGCATACGCTGAAATTTCGGGAATGCTGCCGCGCCAAGCACACCTATGGTTATGCCGAGAATCGGTATGGCAAATGCGAATACGCCGCTAAGCTGCGGACCGACCTTTACCGCCATAAACGTGGCGCATATGAGCATCATGGGGGCGCGTACAAGCGTCCTTATGCCCATCATATACGCCTGCTGCACGTTCGTCACGTCCGTCGTAAGGCGCGTTATGAGAGACGCCGTAGAAAACTTATCTGTGTTTGCGAACGAAAAATCCTGTACCTTGAAGAAAAGCCCCTGCCTGAGATTCTTCGCAAATCCCGTGCTTGACACAACGGCACATCTCGCGCAGAGCGCGCCGCACGCTAGCGACGTCAGCGCCAAGCCGAGCATAAGCGCGCCCTTGCCCAATATGTATGCAACGCCGGCGTTTCCCTTTATGCCGACATTGATTATATCCTTCATTACATATGGTATATATACCTCGAGTACGACCTCGGCCATCACAAAAAGCGTTGCGAGCGCCGCGCGTACCCTATACCCCTTTGTGTATCTCCAAAGCTTTTTTATCATCGCTTATCAACTCCTTTTCAAGCTCATTTTCCATAGCGATAAGATCATGTATACGCATAGATTCATGGCCGCACGATATGTTGCTTATCATTCTGTTGAAAAATGACGTAAGAACATCAATCTCTTCGCCCGTAAATCCTTCGAGCATACGCTCGTGCAGCTCGTCGAATTTTCTCCTGCCGAGTCTGCAAAGCTCCTCGCCGGTTTCTGTAATCTCCAGTCTGTTGCAGCGCATATTCTCGCTGTTCACCGTCTTTGTAAGCAGTCCGGCGTTCTGCATACGCTTTGTGCTCGTCGCCACCGAAGCCGGCGTAACGCCGAGCGCATCCGCAAGCTCAGTCTGCGTACAGCCCCCGTTTCGAATAAGGTATTCAAGTATCGGCACCTGCTTGTAATGAAGCCCTATATTTCTTAAAGAGCTTCTGAACAGGACGCGCTTTAAAAGCGACAGCTTATCCATGCGCCGTATAAGTTTCTTTTCCTGCTGATTCATTCGCCCACCCCCTCGTTTTGTTTTACGTTTAATAATTAACCGTTTAACATTATATGTGCAACATATTTTTGTGTCAACACATAAATTGTGAAATTATCATGCCGTTCGCCGCGAAATAAAGCGCCTTCATACGGCATCGTTGAGCAACACCTCTTGCGGCGCTTTTCGAGTCGTTTCGAGGTGTTTCCGTTTAGTTAATCGATTTACCGTAATGCGATTTATATTTGTGTTTTTGCTTGAAATTGCGCAGTTATCACGTTATATTCATCACGCATATTTCGGGAGGATTGTTGAAACGCAGAAACGTCTCATGCCACCCGAATCCCGACGTCACAACAAGCGTCGTCTCGTCATTGAGCTTGTAGCAGCCGCAGTCGTGCTCCGGAAACCATCCATACTCGGGCAGGTACAGGCTGCCCACAAACGGCACGCGTATAAGACCACCGTGGCAGTGGCCGCTCATTGCAACATCTATATCCCAATTATCATATGACGATTTGAACATTATGCTGCCCGGTCTATGGCATACATAAAGCTTCAGCCCGTCCGTATTCGTGTAGTCGCTTAAAAATTTATATGTATTGCTGTTTATCCAACGCTCATACGTCATCTTCTGTATAAACGTGTGCTTATAGCTTCCGCCTATGCGCACAGCCTGCCCACGCACCGAAATATCATAGTATTCCGTCTCAATGACGTGCGCGCCCGCAGACTTGACGCGTTCAAGTATATCGTCGCCTGTGTTTTCAAAATACTTAATCTCATGGTTTCCCACGGCATAATAAACAGGCGCAATCTCCGTAAGGCGCCTGACAAATTCAAGCATCCGCTCAACGTCCTCTTCGCTCGCCGTTTCCGTCACCATGTCGCCGCCGAGCGCGATTATGTCGGGCTTTTGTTCCGCTGCTGCCTCAACGGGGTCTTGCGAAAGCGAATTTTGGCGTGAATGCACATCGCTTATGAACACGACGCGTATGCCGTCGTAGCCCTTGCCCGTATCTATGTCGTACTCTGTTATCTTGAGGACGAAGTTCGAGCGGTAAATATCGACGCATATATATACAAGAACAAGCATAAGCAGCGCCGCCGCTATCGTGCAAAGTCCAAGCCTTTTCGGGCTTATCACGCCCTTTTCCGCGCATCGTTTCTTCATCGCAGGGCCTTTATAAACCTCTTAAGCGCATCTTCCCACGGCGGCAGCTTATAAAAGCCGTTTTGTACGAGCTTTTCCTTCGATAATCGCGAGTTTTGGGGGCGTTTTGCGGGACTCGGATAGTCCTTGGAAGCTATCGGCTTGATATTACATCCGATTCCGCTGAGCTCCATTATTTTTTTTGCGAAGTCATGCCAGCTGCAAAAGCCCTCGTTCGTCGCGTGATATGTTCCATATCGCTCCGTTGCCGCCATATCGCAAAGCAGCCGCGCCAAATCGGGCGTATACGTCGGCGATCCTATCTGGTCATCGACGACCGTCAACCCCTCCATCTGCTCGCCGAGGCGCAGCATCGTTTTAACGAAATTGTTTCCGTTTTTGCCGAAAACCCATGATGTCCGCACTATGAAGTGCTTCGGGCATATCGAGCGTACCTTGTCCTCGCCGAGCGATTTCGTCATTCCATAAAAGTTTATCGGGTCGCGCTCGTCATTCGGCTCGTAAGGCCGCATACCTTCTCCGTTGAACACATAGTCGGTGCTGATATAGATAAGCTTCGCGTCCGCCTCATTGCACGCAAGCGCGACGTTTTCCGTGCCGAGCACATTTATGCGTTCGCAAAGTCCGCGCTTCTCCTCCGCGCCATTCACGTCCGTGAACGCTGCGCAGTGTATAACGCAATCAGGCATGTATTTCTTTATCGTTCCTACAGTCGCGCCGCGGTCGGTAATATCAAAATCAGCTATATCGGCGCCTATGCATTCCTCCGCGCGCAGTTTAAGCTCTGCCGCAATGTCCGAGCCAAGCTGTCCTTTCACACCCGTAACAAGAACCCGCATCATCTGTCTCCATACATTCTCTCGTAGTAATTGCGATAATCGCCCGCCAGTATATGCTCCCACCACGTTCTGTTGTTGAGATACCAGCGTATCGTCTGCTTTATGCCATCGTCAAACGATGTTTCGGGCTGCCAGCCGAGCTCGCTCCGTATCTTTGTCGGATCTATCGCGTAGCGCATATCGTGGCCGGGTCTGTCCTTAACATATGTTATAAGCGTTTCTGGCTTACCAAGCTCCTTCAGTATCGTCTTTACAACCTGGAGGTTCGTGCGCTCGTTATGGCCGCCTATGTTGTATACCTCGCCGTTTCTCCCCTTGCGCATGACAAGGTCAATCGCGGAGCAGTGGTCCTTAACATACAGCCAATCGCGTACATTTTCGCCGCTGCCGTACACAGGCAGGCTTTCATCGGCAAGCGCGCGGGAAATCATGAGCGGTATAAGCTTCTCGGGGAAGTGGTACGGGCCGTAATTATTCGAGCAGCGCGATATCGTGACCGGCAGTCCGTATGTGCGGTGATATGCAAGCACCAGAAGATCCGCCGCCGCCTTCGACGCCGAATATGGGCTCGACGTGTGTATCGGAGTCTCCTCCGTAAAGAAAAGATCCGTCCTGTCGAGCGGAAGGTCGCCGTACACCTCGTCCGTGCCCACCTGATGAAAGCGCTGAATGCCGTAATTTCTGCACGCCTCAAGCAGCGTCATGGTGCCTATGACGTTCGTACGCAAAAATATGTCGGGCGCTTCTATGGACCTGTCCACATGCGATTCGGCGGCGAAGTTGACCACTATGTCAGGATGTTCCTTTGCAAACACTCCGTTTACAAACTCCCCGTCGGCAATATCTCCCCTGTAAAACACGAAACGCTCGTTTTTGAGCGCTTCTTCAAGCGTCTCGAGATTGCCGGCATATGTGAGAGCATCTATGCAGACTATTCTGTCCTCCGCGTATTTATCAAGCTCATAATATATGAAGTTTGAGCCTATAAAACCGGCTCCGCCCGTAACGAGTATTACCATGCTTACCCCCTGAAAATAAAGTTGCAGTCGCTGTCCTTCAGAAGCGGAGCATTTTTGTCCTTATCAGACAATATCGGCTCTTTCGTAAGCCATTCCACCCCGATTGATTTGTCGTGCCAACACACCGAACGGTCGTTTTCGCGGCTGTACGGGTTGTCGACCTTGTAGCAGAATATTACGTTGTCGCTCAGCGTCTCAAAGCCGTGCCCGAATCCGCGCGGCAAATAGAGCATACGCTTGTTATCCGCCGAAAGCTCCACGGCTATCCATTTTTTGTATGTCGGCGAACCCTTTCTGAGGTCGACCGCGATGTCACGAAGTGTGCCGCTGACAACACGCACCGTCTTTGCCTGCGCCATCGGGTCAAGCTGGAAATGTATGCCGCGTATTGTGCCCTTTTTCATGGTCATGCTCTCGTTGTCCTGAACAAAATCGTTCGTTATGCCCGCCGCTTCAAAATCAGCGCGCGAATATGTCTCCATGAAATAGCCCCTGTGGTCGCCGTGGACTGCGGGTTCGATTATGAGCACGCCGTCAAGCGCAGTTTTTATCACGTTTATCATCTTATCCTCCCCGAAGCCACGTTCTCAAGGTGCTTACCGTACGGCGACTTGCCGTATTTTTTCGCGGAGGTCAAAAGCTCGTCCTTCGTTATCCAGCCGTTTCTGAAAGCAAGCTCCTCGGGCGCCGAAATCTTTATTCCCTGACGCACCTCGACCATTCTCACAAACTCCGCCGCATCGACGAGCGCCTCAACCGTACCCGTGTCGAGCCACGCAAAGCCGCGTCCGAGTACCTGAGCGTCGAGCTCACCGCGCTTAAGATACATATCGTTGAGAGTCGTTATCTCAAGCTCGCCGCGTGCCGACGGTTTAACGTTCTTCGCCATTTCCACAACCCTGCCGTCATAGAAATAAAGCCCCGTTATGCAATAATTCGACTTGGGCTTCTGCGGCTTTTCCTCGACGGAAAGTACTCTGCCGTCTTCGTCGAATTCGACTATTCCGAACCGCTCCGGGTCATTGACGTAGTATCCAAATATCGTCGCCCTGCCGTTTTGGGCGTTTTCGACAGCAAGCCGCATACGTTCGCCAAGGCCGTTCCCGTAAAAAATGTTGTCTCCGAGTATCATCGCACAGCAATCTCCGTCTATAAACTCCTCGCCGAGTATGAACGCCTGCGCGAGCCCGTCCGGAGACGGCTGAACCTTGTACGAAAGGTTTATTCCGAATGCCGACCCATCGCCGAGAAGCCTCTCAAAATTAGGCAAGTCCACCAGCGTAGATATAATGAGTATATCGCGTATACCGGCCAGCATCAACGTCGACAGCGGATAGTATATCATCGGCTTGTCGTATACGGGCAGCAGCTGCTTGCTCGTCACCATCGTCAGTGGATACAGCCGCGTCCCCGCGCCGCCCGCAAGTATTATGCCTTTCATGTTGTGTCACCACCCTGTTTAAGCTTATCAATCGACATGCTTCACATTAGTTATTCTTATATCGTGAAGCTTCGTATGTCCCCACCATTGCGGGAGCCAGTCGGTATCATTTTCACTCCGCTTAAATATTTCAATCTGAGCTGCGCCGCCTATGCGGTCTACCCAGTCCTGAACGCCGAAATCGTTTACTTCAAAAGCCAGCATGTCTAAACAATAGCTTCCCGGCGCAATGTGCATCGTGTCAAATAAGATATCAACCACAAGCTCCTGCCCTTTTTTTGCGCAAATCGCCGAATCTGAAAACGCTGTCCCGGCAACGCTGTTATCGGACGCAATCACCTCAAATCTAATCATCATTTTTTCAAAATCATCATTTGCCAGGCAGCGAAGCCTTAATTGAACCGTCGCACCTGTTCTTATACAAGCCATCGGATCATTTAGAATGTCCATCTCCAAAAACTCAAGTCTTCTGCTTTTCATTATCGGCCTGGCAATATCTCTGTAATCATAATGATATTCCATGCTTTTCCTTCCGCCCGCATACAGCCCTATCGCCGTCTCCGTATCGCCGTCGAATACGACCTTCCCATGGTCGAGAACGACGCAGCGCTTGCAAAGCTGGCGTATGGTGTTCATATTGTGGCTGACATAAAGCACGGTGCGTCCCTCACTGTTTGCCGCATCGTCCATTCTGCCGAGGCATTTTTGCTGGAACTTCATGTCGCCCACCGCAAGCACCTCGTCCATGACCATTATTTCAGAGTCAAGGTGCGCGGCAACGGCGAACGCAAGCTTAACATACATGCCCGATGAATAGCGCTTTACAGGAGTATCTATGAATTTCTCCATCTCGGCAAAGGCGACGATTTCATCAAATTTCTTTGATATCTCCGCCTTTGTCATGCCGAGTATCGCGCCGTTCATATACACGTTTTCGCGTCCGGTAAGCTCCGGATGAAAGCCCGTGCCGACCTCAAGCATGGATGCTATCCTGCCGTTATAGGATATCGTTCCCTTCGTGGGCGCAGTAACACGCGACAAGAGCTTAAGAAGCGTCGACTTACCCGCTCCGTTATGGCCGATTATTCCGAGCGCCTCTCCCTTTTCGACCTGCATCGATACATCGTCGAGTGCCAAAAAACGCTCGTTGCCGTTATAACCCGCCTTGTCGAGCTTCATATTCGGATCTTCCCTGCCTCTTATCCTTGCCACAAGGCTTTGAATATCGCCCTTCAGCGTGCCGCCGCCGATGGCGCCGAGGCGGTACTCCTTTGAAACATGGCTTATATCTACAGCTAAACTCATATCGCACCTCAAACCGTATCCATAAACGTCTTTTCCACTCTGCTGAAAAGTATCACGCCCACAAACAATATCGCGGCCGTAACCGCCCAGCTTATGAGATAATAATTCAGCTCAAACTGCCCTACGCCCAGAAAAGCGCAGCGGAACGTATTTATTACAGGAGTCATGGGATTAAGCATATAGAGGCTCATGTATTTTTGCGGAATAATGCCTATATCGTAAGCGACAGGCGTTGCATACATCCAAAGCTGAACGCCAAAGCCTATAAGCATTTTAAGATCCCTGTACTTCGTAGTAAGAGCGGATATGATTATTCCCGTGCCGAGGCTCAGCAGCGCCATATGTACGATGAGAATCGGAAGCATGAGCGCATACCGGTTGACGCTTACGTCGCCTTTTACGGCGTAGTACGCCAAAAACGCGGCAAACATAGCGAACTGTATCGCAAACGATATAAGATTCGTCAGCACCGTCGATATAGGCATAACGATTCGCGGAAAATAAACCTTGCCAAGAATCGCGGCATTGCCTGTGAACGTGTCCGCCGTCTGCGTGAGGCATGACGAAAAGTACGACCATGCTACGGTGCCGCTCAAATAAAACAGGAACGACGGCACGCCCTTTGCCGCAAGCCCCGCAATACTGCCGAACACTACGGTAAATACCACCGTAGTGAGCAGCGGCTGAATTATCGCCCACAGCGGCCCCAGCACCGTCTGCTTGTAATGAGAAACAAAGTTTCGCCTCACAAACAGAACTATCAGGTCGCGATACGCCCAAACCTCCTTCAGATTTATATCAAACCATCCGGTTTTGGGCTTGATTACAGTATCAAATTCCCGACTCACACCATTCCTCCGTTAAAGCTTCATCCATTCGTAAATATATCCGTGCAGCTTTGCTCGCGATAACGTCCCCTTAAAAGCCGAGCGTACTATTTCCTTGAGCATCTTCCACTTAATCCGCAATATCCTTGAACGATACGGCTTATGCGTGTCCATGCCTATCGACCTTATTTGCGTCGCATACCTGAGGCATTCGTTCAAGAATTTATCCGCCGCCCTTGCTTCCACAGACGGCATATGCTTCCTTGCGTGCCTCAGCATAGACAGCCTGCCTTCAATAACCATCTCACAAACATTCATCATGTTATCGGTACGCGTAGCGCTGCCGTATCTTTCGTATACGTTGTAAAGCACATCGCCTATCTTAACTGCGCTATCAATCCTCATAAAGCAGTCGAAAAGATACAGCGCGTCCTCCACCATCGTCATGCCCACTTTAAAGCGCACAAACGCAGTTTTAGATGCGTCAAACAACTTATTGCAGCATCCGCCGCCAAGCTTATTCGGCATGGCAAAAACGTCCTCAAGCAATCCGTCTCTCGAGTACACACTCTCCGACAGCCTATCCGCTCTTGTGAATTTACCGTCTTCGTCAGCATATCGCACCCCGCACACCGCCATATCTGCGCCGTTTTCTCTTATAGCGTCCATCATTACCTCGTACATCTGCGGCTCTATCCAATCGTCCGAATCAACGAAACCGATATACCTGCCGCGCGCGATATCGAGGCCGGCGTTTCTTGCCGCGCTTACGCCCATGTTTTTTTGGTGTATAGCGACTATGCGCTTATCCTTTTGCGCGTATTCGTCACAAATGCGGCCGCAGCCGTCGGGCGAGCCGTCGTCAATCAGTATAAGCTCAAAGTCTCCAAACGTCTGCGCCAGAATGCTGTCAATGCATCGGGGCAGATACTTTTCCACCTTGTATACAGGCACGATTATCGAAAGCTCAGGCACGTCTGAATACCCCCTTGATTTTCCGTTTCAAGCTGCCGCAGCCCCATACGAACGTCCACCAAATCAGCGGCAGCTTTCTTTTGCGCTGCTTCCATATGGCTGCATACCTCGCCTTATCCTCGGGATTCTTGGATTTCCTGTATTTCCAATAGTTCTGCGCAAACAGGTCGCCGCGCGCCTTATAGAATCTTCCGCACCTCTTGTGCAGCACGTTTTCTATATACTCCTCGTGGCAGGCATACATGGCGGCATCGCTTACGCTGTTGTCGCGCGCAGCATAAAGCGACTGATAATTTGTTCCGCCCGCCTCAACAACGGTGCGGTGGTGCGTCATTATGCGCGGATCGTAATACACGTCGCCCTTTCCATAAAGAATAAGCGCGAGCGATTGATCCCACACCATATTGTGGGCTCTCCAAAACACGTCGAGTTCACGCTCTGAGCCGTTCGCGAACACGTTGCGGAGCATCACGGTCTCGGTGCTGCTCGGCAGCCTGTCCAAAAAGTGCGGCTGTCTAAAATCCTTTAGCGTATACACTCTCGGGCAATCCGTTTTTCTGCGCGGAAAGCTGCTTATATCGCTGCGGTTTGTTTCGCACATCGAATTGCAGTACATGGCGACATACTCGGGGTGCGCCTCGAGAAAGTCATACTGATACCGAAGCTTATCGTCGCTCTCCCACCAGTCGTCGCCCTCAATTATGGCGATGTACCTGCCTCGACACATACGGAGCACGTTATACATATTTTTGCTGCCGCCGACATTGCTGCCCCTGAGCGACAGCACAAGCTCGTTCGGATATCGACGCTTATATTCGTAAAGTATCTCGCGCGTGTTGTCGGGCGAGCAGTCGTCGTCCACTACCACCTCAAGCCTGAAGTTGACCTTTTGCATAAATATGCTGTCAAGCAGCTTGGGAAGATAGCGCGCCATGTTGTACGTTATTACGGCAACGCTGACATCAATCGCAGCTTTGTCGTTCTCAAATTCATACCACTTCAAGGAGTGCTTTTCTCCCCGTATCTCCACGGCCTCCTTTTCCTCGCGCACGAACTTGAACCCCGCCTTCTCATAGAAACGATTCGCGCGCACATTGTCCGAAAGCACGTTGAGGTAAACACGATTCAAGCCCAGCTCGTCAAACGCCTTGCGAAGCAGCTCTTTTGTCGCGTACATGGCCGCACCGCTCCCATGGGCGCACGATCGCATGCTTATCGCATATTCGGCTGTGCCTTTCTGCACATCTATGTCCTTGAGGCTTATCGTCCCGAGATACTCGTCGTTATCATCGACGACGGCATAGTGTCGGCAGTCGGCACTCGCAGCGGCCGAACAAATATATTCGCGGCATTTTTCCTCCGTCATTTTCTCCGCATCAAATCGGAAAAATCTGTTTGTGCTCGGGTCATGCATCCATTCGAGCATAAGCGGGGCGTCCTTCTCCTCAAGAGTGCGCAGCGAAAAATGTGTATTTGCGCTCATTCCGTCCCCTCATCAAACCGGTTGAGCGTTTCTATCACATACTCAATCTCTTTATCGGGCATACCCACATATATCGGCAGGCTTATTTCGCACGCAGCGTACTTTTCCGCTATAGGCAGCGCTCCCCGCTCAATGCCGAGACGCCCGTAGCATTTTTGCATATGCGGAGGTATCGGATAGTGTATGAGCGTCCGAACTCCGTTTTCTTCGAGATAGCGCTGCAGCTCGTCTCGTTTGCCGCACATGAGGGGGAAAACATGGTACACGTTCGTTGCGCCGCCGCGCGTTCTCGGAAGGGTGACGGCGCTGTTTTTTATGCCGTCAAGATATCGCTTCGCTATGTCCATGCGTATCGCATTGTTCTTTTCAAGATGCTCAAGGCCTACCTGAAGAAGCGCCGCCTGAAGCTCGTCCATGCGCGTATTTACGCCTTCAAGATCGTTGACATATTTCTTGCCGCTTCCATAGTTTCTAAGCTTTCTTAGCCTTTGCTCAAGCTCATCGCTGTCGGTCACAAGCGCCCCCGCGTCGCCCAAAGCGCCGAGCGGCTTCGTTGGATAAAAGCTGAAACAACCTATATCGCCGAACGTTCCCGTCATTTTGCCTCTGTACTGCGCGCCGTGCGACTGCGCGCAGTCCTCGATTATGTAAAGGCCATGCCGCCTTGCTATATCGCATATATCGTCCATGGCACAAGCCTGTCCGTAAAGATGAACGGGCAATATCGCTTTCGTCTTGTCTGTTATGGCGTTTTCTATCTTGTCGGGGGAAATGTTGAAGTATTCGTCGGGCTCGACGAATACGGGTATTGCACCGTTTTCGGTGATGCCGAGCACGCTTGCGATATATGTATTCGACTGAACTATCACTTCGTCGCCCTCTCCTATGCCGAGGGCACGCACGGCAAGTATGAGCGCATCCTGTCCCGAGTTTACGCCTATGCAGTGGCGCGCGCCGACGTATTCCGCAAAGCGTTTTTCAAACGCTTCAAGCTCTTTCCCGAGCACATACCACCCCGACCGCAGCACCCTGAGCGCCGCGCTCTCGTATTCCTGCGCGTATATGTCGTATTGGCGCTTCAAGTCCGTGAATGCAACATTCATGCTTTTTCCTCCGCGCACAATCTCATAAAAGCGTCATAGTCTCGTATATACTCGTCGGGATCGTATCTTTCGCTTGATAAGCACAGCAAAATACTGTCATGCGAAAAATCGTACATATCCTTCCATACCTTTGCGGGAAGGTACAGCCCCATTCTTGGATGATCAAGCACATATGCCCTTTCTTCGCCCGACGTATCGCACACGCGCACCTTGCAGTTCCCCGCAACGTTAATGAGCACAAATTGGCTGTTTTTATTGGCATGACGCCCGCGCACGACCTTTTCGTCCGAACCGTATATGTAAAAAATACGCTTTATCTCAAACGGAACATCGCTGCCGCCTTCTATCGCCACGAGATACCCTCTCTCGTCTCCATGCTGCGGAAAAGTCAATTCGTACGGTTTATCGTTCATATCGCTCACTCCTCAATATCATATTCATCAAGCATATGTCCGTAGTTCGTGACCCTGCCGTCAGCCGTAAGCGTATCCTTTGCGCCAAATTTCCACGACAGCTTGTAGAACATCGTATCGCCCTGCGTATAGCGCTTGAACTTCTCTGCGTCATAGGCATCGCTCAAATGTGCTATCAGCTCGTTGCGAAGCGGGTTGTTGTCCGGATTTGCATCAACCATGGCCTTAACGCACGGGATGTTCCTGTACGCAAGCTCAAATATATAGTCAAGCACAAGATAGTCGACCGCAGCATCGACCTTTCTCCAGTACTCTTCAAGAAAGTCGCGGGCAAACGTGAACAGCGGAAAGCCTTTTCGTCCCGCAAGCAGATAGCCGACCCAGCGTGAGCGCGACATAAAAAACGTTCTGTCGGTCGCCGCCTTGCATGTATAAAACGGAGCGCGCAAAACCGAATCCGGTATATCCTGCGAGCACCACACGGTTGCGCCAGTAAAGAATCCGCCCTGCGTCGCCAGAATCGATACCACCATATAGTCGCATATATGCTGAAGCGCGATTTTGCCTTCGGCCAGTTTTCGTAGCATATATTCCGGTATGTCAAAATAGTTTTTGTAGTTATCCTTGTCGAGCACAACGACATCTCCGTGCATATGCTTTTTAGCGCTTTCTATGCACAGATGAAACAACGGCGCCGCTTCGTTTTCGCCCTGCCACCACATCGACCAAAGCTTTACTTCCTTCTGCGGCTCGTTCATATGCTCCGGCGCCGGCATATTTCTGTACGCCGCAATCGTTTCGGGGCATGTTTTTTCAAGATAGGCGAGTATCCACTCCTGCTTTGCCTTTGATTTTGCGTCTATAAGCTCCTGAGGCTTGTTTCCGAGCTGAGACCACTCAAACTCGAAGCAGAGGCGAGCATACTCACGCGAAAAGCGCCTGTCTTGCTTGTAAGCATCCGCCCGGCGCTTCACCCATGCAAAATATTTTTTTATGTGAGCCGGTCTAAAACCCAACGTTTTACCCCTCCGCCCAAAAGACCTCGTGGTCGTGATCGGGCAGTATCATCGGCAGATTATGATGATACTCCTCATTCGTGATATGTGCGCCGTAAAACACGCGCAGATGCTCCCTATAGCCGCACGGCGCAGGAAGCATGTGGCCCTCAAACTCAAGCATCACAGCAGGTTCAAGCCACTCTTTCGGAAAGCGTTCTCTCTCAGAGTCGCCCTCCACAAGCAGTCCCACGCTGCCGCACTTCTCATAGTCGAAGCGCTTCGCCGCCGCCGTCATCCGTCTATAGAGGCCGTACGACGTATACATTATATCATAAATATAACCCTTGAATATCGTTTTTAATGACTTTGAACGCTTTAATGACGAAAAACGCTCGAGCGAATTATGAAACAGCGTATTAAGCCGCCTGAGCTTATTTATGTGCCTTTGCCGCGCCTTTTCGCCGTCGGGATGTCCATCCATGGGGAACACGTCTATATACACTCCTGTGCGCTTGCAGGCTTCTCCGCTGCGTTCGATGAGCACGGTTCGGCTGTCTATGAGCTTCGTCATGGTGTATTCGCAATGCCCGCGCGTCGGCGCGTCGATGCGTATATGATTGGGCAGCTCATCGCCGAGCATAAGCAGCTTTTCATAGTCGGGACGCGGCATTTTTATGTCAATATCGTCATCCCACGGAATAAAGCCCTCATAGCACATGGCTCCAAGGAGCGTGCCGCCGTCCATATAGTAGCGGAGTCCATGTTTTTTGCACAGCTTGTCAAGTTCAAGCAGTATATCAAGCTCGATATGCTGCATTTGTCGTAAATCGATTGATTTCATTTTCATTTCCTTATCATCGACAAAATCGGATTGATCAGGCTCCTGAGGCTCCGTCTAAAACGCTTGCGCAAAACAAGCAAACGGATGGCGGCATATTTATCGTTTTCGACATATGCCTCAAATCGGCTCCGCTCTGATTTTCCGGTTCGCCTCGCCTTAAGTTTTTTCAGTGATTCGCTGCCTGAGTACGCTTTGCATAATCGTTTGATATCGTTCATGCGCGCGCTTTTAAGCAGCAGATATCTGAATCCAAGCTGCATATAGACGGAATGCGCGACATCATATGCGCCTCCCAACTGTGCCGTATCGGCTTCAGTTTCATCCGCTTTTAGTGCCATTATCGATTCGGCTATCGCATCGGCATTCACTACAACCCCTTCCGGCGCGGCAAGTCTGCTTATTTCGCGCGCATCACCATCGATATAATAATTATAGAGAGGTTTCGAAATAAAAAAAGAACTATCGGCATACATCAGGAACCTGAGCGTAAAATCCAGATCCTCATACAAACGCAGTTTTTCGTTGAACAATACTCCGTTTTTAATTACCATGTCGCGTAAAAACGCCTTATTGCATACCGACGAAAGGCTGTTATGCCCGAACAAAGGCTTGAATTCGGCTTTCATCTGCTCACGGTTCATAACGCCGTCCTTCGGATATGAAAGCACATCGCTGCGCTCAAGCCTGCCCTTGCGATAATAATCAAACCTCATGCCGAATATCACCATATCGGCATGTGTTTCCTCTACGGCACTGACAACCCGCGCCAGCGTATCGGGTTCAAGCGTATCATCGCAGTCGACGAACATAATATATTCACCTCTCGCCTGCGCAATGCCCGCATTTCGTGCGCTCGACGCCCCTCCGTTTTGCTTGTGCAGCGTCTTTATGCGTACATCCGCAGAAAGCTTATCGCAAAGCTCTGCGCTGCCGTCTGTCGAGCCGTCGTCAACGAGTATTATTTCAACGTTGCCATACCCGCCTCCGAATACGCTTTCGACACATCTGAGCAGAGTGTCCTTACCGTTGTACACCGGTATAATGACAGATATCATAACCTTCTCCACCGCTACACCTCCCAGAAAAACTTAAGGTTGAGCACACCCGATATATCGTCTTCTATATACGAATAGTAGTATATAACAGCAAGAACGCATACCGCTATTGTCGCTATTCTGTAGGCAGCGGCAGTAGTCATCCTGTCGCCCGCGTCAGCATATGAGATATCCTCTCGCGGCGTTAAAACAAGCGGACAGTATATGATTATCGTCTGAAAATAATAATCCGCAAGCCGCGTAAAGTTGTGACCGAACACCGAGAACGACTGTATCATCGCGGCCACTATCATTATGCTGAACAGTCTGCAAAACTTGGGGTCGTTTTTGGGGTCAACACGTCTGAGAACAAATCCTGCAATAAGCATAAGCACCATCATAACAAATTTGCCGCCTATTAGCTTTGATGCCGTATAATCGCCCTCATCGTAATACAAGTCGCTCAAATACTCTACTATGACTCCTCTGAATGCAATAACTATGGCCGCAACGGCAATCAGCACAATAAAATACATCTTCGTCAACCGTCTCGCAGCTATGAAATACGCGGGCAGGAATATAAAAGCGGGCTGATGGAAAAAACCCGCGAGTATCGCCATTACATAAAACAGCCGCTGTCTTTTTTCGAGTATCGCCAAAATGGCTACCATTAAAAACGCCATGGCCATCGTTTGCTTCAAACCCGAAAACGTAAAAAAGTAGAACCCGAAAGCTATGTACATTACATAGCTTATATGCGGCTTGGGCGAATGACGGTATATGAGCACCGCAAGCGCAATATTGGAAAACAGCGCGATTATGTAGAGACATACCGAAAAGTTCCCCGCAAAGAGATCGTAGCAGATTTTGCAGAACACCCAAAAGCCTATGTTCTTTAGATCGCCCGAAAAAAGGTCGGCATAGGACCCTTGTCCGTTGCGCACAAAAACGCCGTAGTATTTCGGAAGGTCGCCCGTACCGTAATACTCCCTCGAGCCGCACACAAACGCCATTATAAGCGTCACAAGCACGAAGTACGCTATCTTCATTTTTTTGTCATTCTTGCCGAATATCGCCCACAATACCAGCGCCGCGGCAAGAATGCTCATGTGCAGCGGCATTATCGCTCACCTATGCCTTATCGATTATTTCATATACGTCGTCAAGCGCACGCAAGCTTTTGTTTTCGCACAGCAGACAGTTGTCGCTCAGGCGCTTCGCAAGCTCTTTATCATGAATGACGCGCTCTATGCCGTCGGCCACCGATTTCGGATCTATATCCACAATCACGCCCGTAACGCCGTCGATTATCTGGTCGGCCACCGACGCATAATCAGTAACGACTATCGGCTTGCCGAGTATCTTAGCTTCGTCAAGCACTATCGACTTTCCTTCAAAGCGCGACGGCTGAACTATTATGTCCGCCTTTTTCATATACGGATAAGGATTCTTTCGTATGCCTTCAAGCAAAAACGTATCGTCAAGCCCATGCTCGCTTATCTGCTTTTGCAGTTGGTCATGCAGCACGCCCTTACCGTATACATGCCATATAACACGCTCCCCTCTGTCCTTCAGCATTTTGCAGGCGTCGATTGCAATATCATACCCCTTTTGGTAATCAAGTCTCCCGACAGTTACGATGTTGCAGACGCTCTCATCCCACTCATCGTCTATGCTCTCGCTCGCCCCGCCCATTACAATTACCGGGGATACAATATTTTCAACTACATGTATCTTGTTCTTCGCAAAGGCGAACCTGCCGCAGAAAGCGTCGGCGCACGTCTGCGATATTGTAACAATATCATCGAATTGCGAATAATACCGCGCGTCGTATTCCGTCAGTTCATAATCGGACATATCGATATGTATCCATCCGATTTTCTTATCGGCATTCACCTTGTCAATAACAAAGAAGTCGGTGTATCCTTCAAGAAAGCCTATCGCTGCATCATAGTGTCCTTTAAGCGGAGCAACATGCTTAGCAACATATCTCCAGCTGAATCCGCCGAGAAGCCGCTTAAGCAGCCGCGATTTCGTCATTGCATAGACAACAAGACGTGTAAACGCCGCGCCGATGTGAAAGCCCTTAATCAGATCCTTAAAGAAATAGCGCCCTTCAAGCAGCATCGCGCGCGACTTCCTGTCGGCCTCGATTACCTTCACCCATTCGGGGACGCTGTCGAGCAGCTCGCCTTCCTTCGAGAACATGAAAAGGCTTACGTCGTATCTGTCCTTATCCATCGAATTAAGCAACGACCCGAGCGCCTTTTCAGCTCCGCCGAGACGCATGGTATACATTACGAACAGTACGCGCTTTTTCATTCTTTCTTCTCCGTCAGCCGCGATCCGATCTTTTTCGCAGGATTGCCCGCCACGATGGAATACGGCTCGACATCCTTCGTTACCACCGCGCCTGCTCCTATAACGCTGCCATCGCCCACATGCACTCCTGGCAGTATTGTGACGCGCGCACCTATCCATATGTCGTTGCCTATCACAATAGGTTTTCTCTCCGCATGTCCCTGCTTCCGCATCGGCGTTGTAAGGTCGCCAATTGCATGGTTGCTCGTAAACATCATGCAGTATGGTCCCACCATGACATCGTTGCCTATTGTTATGCCGGGAGAAAGTATCGCGTTAATGCCTATGCCCGAGTTGTCCCCTATCGACGTATCAAAGCCAAACTGCGCCCCGTGCTCTATGTTGACGTTTTTGCCGCACTTGTCAAGCGCCATGCGGGCAAAAAACGCCCTTACCGCCCTGTATGCGTTCCCAAATCCGCCCTGCGATCTCGGAAGATGCATAGCAAGCCCGCGGTACAGCGCCATGCCAAGTTTTTTCTTAAAGCTCACCGCTTTTCTCCTCTCGCCACGCTCCGTACGGCCCCGTCGTATATCTCGTACACGCGTTTGAGCGATTCGCTCACGTCAAAGCCGCTTTTTTTCATTATATCGCAATATTGGGCTGAGTTAAAGCGCTATTCAACACAGTTAAAATACTTATATAAATCACTTACCTTTAATACATTGATATTACCCTCTTCTCTTTCCCTGCAAATAAATCTGCATATATTGATAAACCTCTGCTGTTTCCATGTCCAATTATCATCATTGCATGTGTCCTCACATATGCTATGAAACATCAATATGACCGCTTTCCCTTTCCTTTTGCACGCTGAGACCATACTCCTTATTTCCTGCGTTGTAGTGGTCTTTAAAACAGGTACGCTATAAAGCATCTTTGTGTCATGAATGTCAAGCATTGTATCAGAGTACGCAAGTTTGTACAGTATCGGAATGTGTAAAATCCTTGCAAGCTTTCTCGATACCACTTTGAGAGCGACAAATCTTTTAAGCCTTAAGCTAAGACGAATATACGTTGTGTTTGCGAAAAGCATTTCCTTTTCATTATCATTCATTGTTTTGATATTAAGTCCTGTTCCCGGGCTGGCAAACCCAAGCAAATCGTCATCTTTCAAACCAAGCCATGTTGCAAGTTTGTTCCGGCATTTAATTATATCTTCCAACGTGTTCTTGTGTTCATCGCCGTGCATTGCTATTTCAAATATATTATGCTCTGCGATCCAGCGCACGTCATCAATAGTCATGGGTTTCTTTATGCTTGGTCGGTCTGCAGGGCTGCAGCTGCCATCAACATAGCCCGTTGTTATGTTAAATGTTGCTGGTATATTCATCGGCAGAAGTATTTTCTCCGCAATATATCTATTATCCCCGCGCCCGTCATCAAAGGACAGGCATACGCTCCCTTTCTCTTTTTTCATTTCCTTATTCCCGCTCTCCTGTATAAATCATATATTATTGCGTACGATCTTTCCGAGTCATATCCTTTTTGTTCCATTATTCCCGCATATTCTTCCGGATCCGTGCGCCTTGAATCGAGTATTGCATCAATCCATTCGTTTTCATTATCCAACGTCACTTTTTTCACCAAATCCGTCATTATCACGTCATCAGGAACTCTCTCGGACATTATGCACGGAAGTCCATTCGTCTGCGCCTCCAATAAGGCAAGAGGTGTTCCCTCCCTCAGTGAAGGAAACGCAAACACGTCAAATGCGTTCAAATACTCATTTACATTCATGACGGCTCCACACTTCGTGATTCTTTCTTCTGCATTGCTTTTTTTGATGCACTCGTTCAGAGCCGTCTCATTTTCTTCATCGCCCGAGCCGAGAAGCACCAACCGCGCATTAGGATTTTTTTTAATTATCTGGGGCATCAGCTTAATAAGAAACGCTTGATTCTTTAGCGGTATTATGCTGCCAGCATGTCCTATAATATAATCGCTTTCCCATTTTAAACTTGACCGCATCTTCTTGCGAAGCTCCCCACTGAAAGTAAACGCTTTCGTGTCTATCCCATTTAATACGACCGCTCCCTTGCGCGTAAAAGTTCTCTTCCCAAACATCCATTCCCCTGCCGCAACACCGCAGGCAAGTAGCTTTGTTGCACTTACCCTTATCAAAGCTCGCATAAACGATTCATATATTTTCTGAGTCGCAGATGTTCTAATCTCAGTCTTTGTCGTGTGGGAATGAGCCACCCTGCATGGCACCCCGCACAGTTTTGCAACTGCAAGGTTAATTCCCGAATTAAACATCGTATGCGAATGAACCGCAACGTATTTATTCTCGGCAATTAGCGTCCTCAGTGTTCGTATATACTTTAGATATCCTTTCGCAGGTGACGGCAACGTAATAACGCGCCCTCCGTCCGATTCGATTTCAGCTCCATATACGTTTTCAATCCCCTCAAACACTATATAATCAAATACAAATTCATCTTTCGGAGCATATCTGCTTATATTTGCAGCAACCCTTTCCGCGCCGCCGATCTGCAGACCACCCGATATTATCAATATTCTTCTCACTCGTATCCCCCATTCTCGGCGCACATACCTATATCATATGCGACCCTTTCCGCGCCGCCTATATACAGCTTACCGATGATGATGAGTATTCTTTTCACGCTATCATCCATATTTATGTCCCCATAGCTTGTACAGCAGATATCCGAACGGCAGGCAGCACCACATCAGCGTTTTTGCGCAGCAGTTTGACGCCATCTCTTTGGGGCGCTGCTTAGCAAAAAAGCCGTAGCATACATACAGCAATCCGTTTTTGACACGCCGCATGAAAAAGTTTTTTCGGCTCATATTGAGGTTTGAAGTATACATTCCTCCATGCGGATTCCTTATGCGAAGCGCCTTTCCCGACCTTGTCAGGCCGCCCTCGAGATATTCGCATATATAAACGACGCTGTTAATATATATACACTTATAACAAAAGCTTACCCTATTCCAGAGAGCGCCCTCGGACAGGAATTTTTCGCCCTCGAATACAGGAAAAGGGTATTGCTTAAAAAGCTCCGTGCGTATTACCTCGCAGCAGTCGCTGCTATGAATGCACGTTCTTTTATATCGCATTATATCAACAGGCACATTCCAGTCCGAGACTACACAATTTGGGTCGTCAGCGCTTCTCCCTTTCAGGAACGTTACGATTCCCACTTCGCTGTTTGAGTCATACATGCGCCATGCTTCGCTAATCTGCGCGACAGCCGTATCAGTCAGCGTGTCATCGCTGTCGAGTATAAGCACAAAACGACCTCTTATGCTGTCGTGTGCTGCATTTAACGCAGTGTGCTTTCCGCCGTTTTGTTTTTTTATATAAGATATTCCGAACAGTTCACATTCGTCCGTTATCTCGCGCATTACCTTTTCGGTATCGTCATCGCTCCCGTCGTCTACAACTATCCATTCAAAGTCGCGGCACGTCTGCGCATAAAGCGACATGTAGCAACACCGCAAGAGCGCCGCCCTGTTATATGTCGGAGTCACAATACTTAAATACGGCGTGTCAGAATCATATTTACACATTTTTCTTCGTCAACACCTCATTGTAGAAATCGCATAGCTGTTTTGTTGTGTAGGCTATGTCATATCCGGCCTTCCGTATTTCACACGACATATCCCTGCGCTCACCCATGCGGTTTTTATATTCAAGCACCGCTTCGGCCCATGCCCCCGCGTCTGCGTTTATATCTACATACTTCACATTATCCGTAAGCTTCATCTCCCGGCTCACGGTGGCGCTCACTACGCACGGAAGACCTGCTGCCTGCGCCTCCACGCCGGCTATGCCGAGGCCTTCAAACCATGACGTGAGGAGAAACACATCCATCGCCTGAAGCAGATCGCATACGTCGCTGCGCAATCCCATAAACATGACCGAATCGGTAAGGCCGCTCTCTTTGACCTGTTTTCTTATGGCTGCCTCGAGCGTTCCGCGACCGACCAGCATAAGCTTTGCCGCAGGTTCCGCAGCCTTTACGCGTTCAAAAACCTTTATCAGCAGCTCATGATTCTTTTGTGTCTCAAACCGTGCCACATTACCTATAACGTATTCGTCGTCTTTTATTCCCATCTCGGAACGTACGCGTTTTCTTGTTTCGCCGTTAAACCTAAACCTGTCCGTCTGGATTCCGTTATGAATTACGGTAAAATTTCCGCGTTTCCCGAATTGCGAAACACCCGCCTCCGTCGAGCACGCAAAGCAATGATCGGCCATATGCCTGAGCTGAAGCTGCCACAAATATCTGCGGAGTCCGGCCAAGCCGCGCCCGTGCGAATTATTATGACAGTGCAGCACCGTTATGCGCCCTGCCCTGTTAGCCTCTTGTATGTATATCGGCGCAGACCCTCTGCTGTGTCCGTGAACTATCAAATACTCAGGATGCTCTTTCAAAAACGTCCGCCACCATTTTCTATATTCGATTATGTTTGTCGCGGATATATGGGGGCATCTGTAAATCTTGCCTCCAAGCGCGGTTATTTCCTCATCGAAGTCACATACGTCCTGCGTTTGCTCAACAAAATCAAACATCAGCTCCGTTCTGTCCATCGTCCTGAACATGCTCATCAGCATGGACTCCGTACCGCCTCTATCCATTCTGCCAACTACATGCAATATGCGTTTCATGCGCCATTCCTCCGCATCATTCTTTTTACCTTCACCCTCATTCGCGCCGGCACAATCCCCGACGCCGCCATAAGGGCCGCTTTCAGCCTGCGTTTGAGCGGCAAACGTTTCATGCAGTGCGAAAATATCTTTCGCACATCGTCGCCGCGACCAAGCATTTCAAGCGCTTCGGCGTTTATCCGCGCCTCGAGCTCACCGTAGCCGTTCATGTTCTGAGCCGAAAGCGCCTCTGCCGCGCTCCCCGTCTCGAGCTCCTCTACTCTGCCGTCGGATATCAGCCCTTCAACGGCTTTCTCGCCCGCCTCCGTTACGGCTATGCACAGCGATACGCCGTCGCTGTGCTTTGAAAAGCGTACACCCCAGTAGTCGCCCAATCGTATATCGGCGCACGAGTTCGCTTTTCGCATATCACATGACAGGCACGCCTCGTTCATGAACATGTTTTCAAAGTACATACGCCAAAACATGTCGCGCTCGCGCTCACCGCAGTAGCTTTTCCCGTTGGCCTCAATCCTTAGACAATAGCTGTGCCAATCATCCTTTTTATATCTGAAACCGACGCTTTCAAACTGTTTTGCGCCCAAGCGCTTCTTGACCCGCTTTACGGTGTTCTCCCACAGCCGATAGCTCGGCACGCCGTGACAGAATAGCTCAACAAGCAGCAGCCTGTCGCGAACGTTGAACGCACGCGCCGCCGCGTCGAGTCCCGCAGCCTGGCACGGAGTCCCGAACACCGTAAATTGCGCGGAACCATCTTTTCTGAGCGCGTCAAGCACCTCCTGAAACGCCTCGTGCGTATCGCTCATTATGTATTTCGAGCCTTTCAGCGCTTCGAGCTCCGATTCATTGCGCGCTATGACGTGGCGCGCCGTGTCCGTGCCGCAATCGTATATCACGCCCGCCACACTCGCGCCGTTCTCTATAGCATAAAGAGATAGCTCGTAAGCAGCCCCTCCCGACGTGCACGTGCGCACCGTTTCGCCGCTCGCGCTCCGCAGGGCATAGATACGGCCGTTTTCAAGGCTTTTTGACGTGTTTGCGGCATTAAGCCCGGGACAGGCGCTTTTGCACAGGCCGCACCCGACGCACCGCGTTTCGTCTATTTGCGCCTCAAAAAAGCCCTTCGCGTTCATTGACACATTTATTGCGCCGCTCGGGCATAACGCAAAGCATGCACCGCAGCCTGAGCAAACGATTCTTTTCTCGCCATCAAATACGTTATTCACCATTCACGCCCTCCAGCGCCTCGCGCAAATACGCCGCGCTCCTTTGCGCAATATTGGCTATATGCGCGTCAATAATCCCATAATCCATGGACGCCGAAAATACCCGCTCAAGCTCGTCGTACGTCACGCCCATCATCTCCCTGTCCTCCGCCGCCGTATCGGCGAGCAGCGATTTCAGTTTGAACGCGTTTATGGACTTGCGTATAAATACAGCAACATCGCGGTGTGTCTTCATCGCAACGACGGTTCCGTGGAACGTGTCCGTTACAACGCATTCCGCGCCGCGTATATACTCGACCCATTCGAGTGCGTTGCAGCAGACGTTCCTGTCGCACCATTTATGATATGTGCCCGCCGATACCGTGATAAGGCCATGCTTACGCGCATACGCCTGTATCGCGTCAACCTCGCTTTGGCCGCACATGTTTCTGTCATACGCATACAAGAGAAGATACTTATGCTTTATCGGCTTGATTTTTGCTCTCTCGCCTTTGAAGCTGTAAAGAAGAACAGGGTCGCATACGAGCGGCGCTTCGCGTCCGGACAAAAGCTCGACAAGCTCCTTTGTATGTGCGTCACGCGCCGAAAGGCGGTATATCGACCGAAGCCCCGCGCTTATCTCTTCTCGACAGCCGCGTCTTTCTATATCCTCTATACTCGTTATGCCGAACGACGGAGCGTAGCATATCGCGTAGTTCGACATCAAGCCTATGCCGTACATCATTTTGTTCATGCCTACGTCAAGGCTGAACACCTCGTCGCTTCCTATAACAACAGCGTCGGTAGGAAGTTTATCATACGGACGCAGTTCGTTGGACGAGTTCAAAAAGCGCATCAGCTTCCTGTACTTTCGCGCGTTGAACAGCGACAGCCCGAAGCCGCGCTTGAAAAGATACTCCTTTATATAAAACGGCAGCGAACGGATAGATACATTATTACGCTTCGCTTCATCGGCGCTGTAGTCAAAATTCTTCGTATATGTAAGCACATATACATCGTGCCCAAGCTCCTTAAGGTACGACGAAAGCGCGTATAACTGAAGCTGCGCGCCCTGATTGTTTACGTTGTAATGCGTCAGTATGCCTATCTTCATACCTTCTGCACCTCATCATATACTTTTTCTATCTCTTTCACGACGTTTTCGGCCGCATAAAGTGCCGAGCGTTTATAGGCCTCATCGCCCATCGCGCTCAAAAGCGCCCTGTCATCATGCATCAGCTCAAGCCTGTCCGCAAACGCGCCGACATCGCCGCTACCTACAATATATCCCGTTTTTCCGTTCTCGACAAGCTCTCTGTGGCCTCTGTTATCGGAAACGAGCGCGGCCTTTTTCATGAGCATTGCCTCCGCTATGTTAAGCGGCAGCCCTTCACGGAAGCTGCACGACATAACCATGTCGCAGGCGCCGACATAACGCTCAAGATCGATTCTGTAGCCTATCAGCTCAATAGATTTGCGCTCTCCAAGCTCGTCAATAAGCGATTCGAGCGCAGCCCTTTCGCTGCCGTTGCCTGCGAGCAGTAAGCGTATATCCGAATGCTTTTTTCGCGCCTCATGCACTGCCAGTATCGCTGTACGCTGATTCTTGTTTTTCAGCAGCTCGCCCGTGCAAAGAATAACAAACTCATCTTGCCCTATGCCCATCTCGCGTCGCAGCTCCAATGCCGTCTCCGTATCAACAGGCATGTACTTTTCGCCGTTCGCCCCCACGCCGTGCGAAAAATAAACATTCGTAGAAAACTTTTTTCGCGCAAGCTCATAATCCTCATTCGTTATGGCAATTATCGCATCCGTCAGCCGTGCAAGCGCTTTTTCAACGGGATAATACACGAGCCAGTTGAATCGCGGCGCGCCCTTATAAAAATGGAAGCCATGCGCAGTATATATGAGCTTTGCGCCATGTTTCCGCGCACGCCTTGATGCAAGCCTGGCTATCACGCCGCCAACCGGAGTATTGCAGTGTATCAAATCATAGCTGTTTTCATCTATGATTTTCTTTAGCTGCCTATACGCCTTAATGTTGCGCAGGCTTTTGGGCGAGCGGTCAAACGGCACATCGAACACCTTGTCTGCATACTCCATCTTCAGCCCGTTCTTCTGAACAAGGTTATCGCACGCGGCGACATGCACCTCAGCGCCTTTTTCGTGCATCAGACGCATTATCGGTTTATGAAATTGGCATATATGGCTCTGAACCGTTGCAACATAGAGGATTTTCATAGGCGTCACTGTCTCGTAAAGCTCCCCATTGAATTAAATCGCGTTGCAAATAAATAATACAGTGTTTCCAAAATCATACGCTTCTTACCAAAGTAAGTGTCTTTTACCGATATATTCATGTCAGCGATATCCGAGTTTCCGCGCCGCATTAAAGCAAGATGCGGCACATCGTTCAACCTCTCATTATAAGAAAAGCCATAAAACATATCCATTAGCCTACGATTATTATAAGGTATAACGATCTCGTTATAAAACTGTTGCGAATAAAACGAAGTCGCATACCACGATGACAATCTCACCTCCCAAAAGAATAGATTTATGTGTTCATAGCCGCATATTGAACTTACCAAACCAGTCTGCTCCATGAATCTTTTATGCTCTTTGTCAGCCAATCGCATCAGCCTTGGTTCAAGAAAGTATCTTGCCTGAAAGATGGAAAAATGTCTTGGTGCAAGTATGTTCGGAAGCCGTACGAAATACTTTCGCTGCATTATCGCGCGACCTATTTCCGATGAATCAGATTTTATTTCAACAGCAAAATCATGGTTTCGACTGAACCAAATATATTTTCTTAATTCATTGCTATTAAGACGCATCAAGTACGACGTATTGTGGTCTATCAGTTTTGACAGAAAATCATAATCTGTGATTTCTGCAGGATCTTCCGGTATTTCATAATATGTATGCTTTATTCCCAGTATTTCGCATATATCTTTTGCGGCATCAGCATCAGCTTTTTCCGATTTTTTTGATGCATAGCTGTAACAAATAAACCTGTCGTACAGTCCATTCGCACAGGCAAGAGTAGTTTTGCTGTCTATACCTCCAGAAAGAGATAGCGCTACATTGTCCCATTTTTCAAGAATCATCTCAATGGTCTTTCTGAAAACCTTGTATATTTCTTCTATAGCAGCTTGCTTGTTTTCTTCACCGTACTCTTGTCTTTCTTTTAAAGGAAAAAAACGTCTAAGCCTGAATTCATTATCATCATATATAACATACATATTTGCACCCAGGCGTGTCAATTCTTTGTACGGAGAAAGATTTCCAGGAAGATAACGACTCCCTCGGTAGTAGCTTTTGCTATTGAGCAACCGCACAACATAGGTATCGCGTTTTAACCCACACATATCCGCAATAAGCTGCGGAGATGATGATAACCAGACCTTACCATCACAGATACCGTAATAAACCATCTGCATTCCCGCACAATCCTGTACTGCAAGTATCCTTTCTGCATCGCTGACAATCAGCACAAACACCCCAGTTATTCGGTTTACTATGTCGAAAACTTCATTACAATTCCGTATATATGCTTCAAGGCATTCGACTGCAATTTTTTCTTCACTAAGCTCACCTGTAAACGGATCAAATGCATGACCAATTAATGCAACATTGACGGAACCTCTGTGTGCGGTGTAGCATTTTGATTTGTTCTGTACAAATGCCTGATATTTACCAAGTCCATATGCTCGCCACTGGCCATAGAGCGGGTATGCGCACATATCGTTTATCTCAGCATCAGTCACAAAATAGCATCTCGGGAAAAGAAACTCACGATACTTTTCCTCTCTGTTCAACCTTTCTTTTATTTCATTTTCATAGAATGATTTCATACCCTCTCAATCAAGCCTTTCTTTATCACCCTCCACAGCCTCTCGCCGTTACCGTCGCCGACGAAGCTGTTGTGAGGAGTGATGATTATATTTTTGTTCGTCCATAATGGACTTCCCTGCGCAGGCGGCTCGCTTTCAAAGACGTCGAGCGCTGCGTATCTTTCACCGTCCGCCCACTCGCAAACGGCCGCCTCATCAACAATCGCCCCACGCGCAATGTTGACGAGTACGCAGCGTTCCTTCGATGCGCTGAGCAACTCCCCGCTCACAAGCCCGCGTGTTTTATTTGTAAGCGGACATGTCAGTATTATCATATCAGCGCGGGAAAATGCCGCCGGCAGCCTGTCCATCGTATAGAGCTCGTCTATGTTCTCGCGCGGCACTGCCGCTATGTCGGCGCCCATAACGAAAACGTCGAACGCTTTTAGACGCTTGGCCACGGCTTGACCTACGCTTCCGCAGCCTACGATGAGCGCCCGCTTCCCGCAAAGCTCAAGCACGTCGCGTCGCTTTTCCCATATATGTTCCTCTTGCGCGTGTCTGAATGCAGCGCTTTTTTTGTATATCTCGAGTATTCTGAGTATCGCCCATTCCGCCATTGGCGCGCTGCAAACGCCGCGCGCGTTAAACAGCTCTATATTATGCGCATTTATGTACTCGACATCGACCCTGTCAAGTCCGGCGCTCGTCAATTGTATATACCTAAGCTGCTTAAAAAGGCGTATATCGTTATGCATAAAGAGCGCATTACATATGACGCCTTCGTATATCTCAGGTGTCCTAACGCGCTCTTTCTCCTGTTTATGAAAATAAAGCGTATGGCCGGCCGTCCTCAATTCATTGAGCATGTCGTCCGTCGCCCGCCATGCGCCCGTTATCAGCAGTCTCATTTGGCCATACCCTCTGCTATGTTTTCGGTAATACTTTTGACAATGCGCCTGTTCTCTTCGAAAAACGCTTCATCTTTAGCGCGCAGCGCCGCTTCTTCATCGCGCAGCGCCTTCACACCGCCGTCAAATATGCGCTTGATCTCGCCATAGTCGCTTATCTTTTCGTAATTGCAGAAACTTCGTGACAGTATGACGCTTGATGAGCCCAGCCGTACATGCTCCGCAAGTATACGCTCCGCAGGAAGCGTTCCCGTTCCTATGGCCGCAATGCCTCCAAACCCGTACGGTATCCCCCTTTGCGCAATGCGGCGCGTTATTCGCTCAACCGTGCCGTCTGCCAACAGTTCAAACATGAATCGACGCCCATAAGATAAATGGAGATCGTTGAGACCGATATACATCTCATCAATTCCGTCGAGTTCGAGCGTTTCGCAAAGACATGCATCCGCTTCTTTCGTCTCAAGCAGCAGCATTGTCTTCGCCCTGCCGCCTACGAACGATATGAATTTTTCGGCTTCACGCGGCGTTTTGTACATAGGCAGCATCACTATATCTGCACCCGCTGCGATAACGCTGTTTATCTCTTCTGACGATCCGTCATGGATAGGGTTAACTCGCACAAGAAGCTTCGCGCTCGTTACAGCCGAGCGCATGCGTTCAACGTCGGCAACAGTATGCTTCGACTGAACGGTGTCCATGCCGCCCTGCCGTTCCGCCTTGCCAAGCGTCTCCAAATCGACAAATATCCTGTCTACGCCGGCTTCTTCCGCCATTCTCGCAACCTGTACATCATTTGTTATATACATAAGCCTTATCATGCGTCAACCCCCTTTTCGCTGTCGCCGTCGGCCTTGAGGGTATTTTCGACGTTAACGTTATCGGCGTTGACGATGACTTTGAATATTGTCCTGAAAAGTATTTTCACATCGAGCATGAACGATACATTTTCAACATACCATACGTTGAGTTCTATGCGCCTGTGCCACTCGACGTCCTTTCTTCCGTTCACCTGCGCCCAACCCGTTACACCGGGGCGCACGAGGAACATCTTCTTCTGTTCCTCCGTGTATTCCTCGTACCTCCATGGGTGGTATGTCAGCGCCGGCCGCGGCCCTATCGCCGACATCGTACCGTTGAGCAGATTGATAAGCTGCGGCAGCTCGTCTATGCTCGTCGCTCTTATGAATTTTCCCACCCGCGTTACGCGTACGTCGTCCTTCCTCGAATACACGCCCGTTCCCGTGTGTTCCGAGCCTACCGTCATTGAGCGGAACTTGTAAATATTGAACACCCTTCCGTTCAGGCCGAGGCGCGGCTGTTTGAATATTGCGGGACCCTTAGAGTCGAGCTTTACGGCGATAGCCGTCAAAAGCAGCACCGGCGACGCTATCAGAAGCCCTAAAAGCGCTATGAGTATGTCAAACGCTCGCTTAACATGGCGCGCATAAAACGATTTATAACCCATCCGCTTTTAACCTCCCCGTGTTCACGCCGCAATGACGTATGTCTTCACTATTTCCTGCACCTTCTGCTTCACGGCCGACATATCGACGGCTGCAAGCTCCATTAGAACGGCAAGATCGCGCATGAGCATGGTTTCATTGAAATCCAGCGGTTTTCCGATGAATATCAAGTTATTCTCGGTTGCCGTCAGCCCTTCCTCAGCCATCATGAGTTCCTCATAAAGCTTTTCTCCGGGCCGCAGGCCGGTATATTCGATTCTTATATCGACATCAGGCTCATACCCCATAAGTCTTATCATGTCGCGTGCCAAATCGTCTATTTTTACAGGATTGCCCATATCGAGCACGAATATTTCACCGCCCTCCGCAAAAGCGCCCGCCTGCAGGACAAGCGACACAGCCTCGGGTATAGTCATGAAGTAGCGAATTATATCCTTATGTGTTACCGTGACCGGGCCGCCCTGCTCTATCTGCCTTTTGAACAGCGGTACTACGCTGCCGTTCGAGCCGAGCACATTGCCGAATCTTACCGCAACGAACTTCGTATCCGAACGGTGGCTGTACATCTGCACTATCATCTCGCATATGCGCTTTGAAGCGCCCATTATGTTTGTCGGATTAACAGCCTTGTCCGTAGATATAAGTACGAATGTTTCAGCTTTATATCTGTCCGCAGCCTCTACGACATTAAGCGTACCAAAAACGTTATTTTTTATCGCCTCGTTCGGACTCATCTCCATCAGCGGCACATGCTTGTGCGCCGCGGCGTGATATACTATGTCGGGCCTGTACTTCTCAAAGAGGGCGTCAATTCTGTTTTTGTCGCGTACAGAGCCTATCATTACGTCGAGTGAAAGCTCCGGGAAGTCGTGCAGGAGCTCCTGTTGAATCGCGTACGCATTGTTTTCGTATATGTCGAGTATTACGAGCTTTTTCGGCTTGTATGTGGCTATCTGCCTGCCAAGCTCGCTCCCTATCGAACCTCCGCCGCCCGTAACAAGCACAGTTTTACCGCTGACATATCCCATTACGTCGTCAAGGTTTATCTTGACTGCATCGCGCCCGAGCAAATCCTCAACTTGTATGTCCCTCATCTCGTGTATGCTAAATTCGCCGTTTGTAAGCTGCACAAGTGCGGGTATGGTTTTTATCCTGCATTTCGTGGCCTGGCAAAGCTTAAGTATCGTGCTGCGTTCTTTTCCGGGGGCAGTCGGGATGGCAAGTATTATATCGGATACCTTGTACTTTTCCGCCGATTCAAGTATACTTTCACGTCCGCCAACTATTTTTATTCCCTGAAGGTATTGGCCGTGCTTTTTCTTGTCGTCATCTATTATGCATACAACAGCATTTGCGGAGTATTCGCTCTGCTGCAGATCCTTAAGCAGCATCGAGCCTGCGCGGCCAGCTCCTATAAGCATTGTTCGTGCTTTTTTGACCTCGCTGTGCTTTCGCCTGTGAGCGCTCACAATCAACCTGTATATAAGCCGTTCGCTCGCCAAAAACGCGGTAAGTACAAGGCCGCTGAGTAGCGTAAAGCTTCTCGGAATATTCAGCTTCCATATAAACATGCCAAATGTTTCAAACACCATGGACAGCATCACAGCAAGCACGACGCGCAAAAGCTCCTTTGGGCCTGTATATTCCCAAAGGCTTACATACAGCTTCATTATTATAAATATCGTAATCGTTGTAACGGTGTTAACCGGCGCATACTTGAGGGCGTTAAGCAAATAGCCCGATTCGACGATGTTTGCAATGTCAAAGTCGAGCCTTAAAAACAACGCCAAAAATGCCGATGCGTTAATCAGCAGTATGTCGAGCAATATCACGGGTATATTGCGTATGTAGGCAGTCTTATTGAGTTCAGCAATACTCTTGATTTTTTTCATCAGCTCTGTCCCCTCCCGCAAATGAAAAAACCGCTGCCGCTGTAGTTTATTCACTTAAACTTTCATGTTATTATATAAGAAGTTATACCATGCGTCAATATGTTTGACTATATTTGAATATAACAATATGATCACATTTCTGTGATTTTCATTTGTTTTTATATATATAAGGTTATTGTTTGCGAATCAGGAGTCAAACAGCGCCGTTGCCGGAGTGTATACATGGTAGCACACTTGATCGTTATCATTTCCGGGCGTCATTGTGCATGCTCCTCCAACAATAAAGAGACTAACACCCGGGAGTGTAGGATCCGAATAGCTACAAGCATCCCTGGTCGAACCGACAGCTATTCCGCAGCCGGCCGCAATCGAGTCACAGATATCAAAAGTTTCGCTGAACATGGCGGGCTTCACATATTGTTTTTTCACTTTTTACCTCCTTCTAACAGTTTGTTTATAATGCTAAACCGTTGATTATCGATACAGCTAATTATATCGCCGCTTACCTTTTAATGCAATACGCAAAATTAAATATTGCAGATATATTTTAGCGAAATTTCTATATTATTTCAAATTTCTTCAGCTCGTTAAGGAACTCATCAACGTCGCACTTCAGCGTTTCCTCACTCACATCATATATTTCGAGCAGCTCGCGCACAATATCGTCCGTGCTTGCGGCGTCCGGAAGCCTTTTCCATACTTCGCCGGCAGTTTCGTTAAGTATTATCATTCCGTTGAAATCGTTCGCCTCGCCAAGCGGAACAAGCACAGTTTCACCCATTATCTCCCGCGCCACAACATTCTTTTTAAGCTTCATTGCTCTTTTTCTCCTTTATGCGTCTATACTCTTCGGCGGTAATGCGCAAAAGCTCTTTAACCTTTTTGCACGGGTATTCAGGCCTCTCCGAAAAGCTTCCCGTCTCGGCGTAGCATGCGGCAGGGCATACGTCGCAAACTCCGCGGTACGAGCATACGCCGCATTCATAAGGCATTCGAATTTCCCCCGTCATCCGTCGCAGCTCGTCCCATGCATCGGCAAAGCCCGTCTTGAGCGGTTCGGTATACGGTTCAATCATCATGCCGCACGGAACCATCTTCCCCTGCCATGTTATCCAGAACGCGCATCTTCCCGCCCTGCATGACAGCCTTTCACCCTGTTCGTCTCCGCACCCTTCAGCCTCACGCTCCGTCTCGTTTTTCATCATGCGTTCTGCACGCAGCATAAAGCGCTTATCATCGAACCTGATTCTGTCATACTTTAGCTGTGCCAGCGCCGCCTCCTCTTCGGTGAGCCTGTCGTTTTCGCCAACGTGCGACTTATCCTTGCGCACAGCAGGAAACATGTATGTTCCAACCTGCAGGTATACCTTTTCTTCCTGCGATATCTTCGCAACCGATTCAAGGTCGTCCTTATTGTAGGGTGTCAGGCTCATGCTCAGCTTTAATTTGACGCCTGCGTTTTTCAGGCCGCGCAGCGCATACATCGTTTTCTCGAACGCTTCGCCGTCTCCGCACAGCCGCTCATACGCCGCAGGCGATGCGCCGTAAAGTGACATGTTTATTCGCGCCGGCGGATTATGTCTGAAAAACTCTATGTACTCGTCGTCGATGAGCGTCCCGTTCGTATTTATTGATATCGCAAGCCCCATTTTCCGAAGCTCTGTATATATTTCCCTGAAATCGGGACGGATCAGCGGTTCGCCGCCAGTCAAAAGCAGATAAAGCATACCCTTGTCGCGCGCTTCCTGCGCTACACTGAGCCATTGGGCTGCGCTGAGCTCTCCGCCGCTCGCCGCCACATCTGCCGCGGATTGCCTTACATAGCACATGCGGCAGTTAAGGCTGCATCGTGCCGTAAGCTCGAAATTCCCCATCAGCGGCACTCCGCGCCCTATTGCCCTCGGCGCAAGATATTCTGTAAGCTGCATCTCGTTGTATCGCATAACAATATATTTTAATCCTATATCGCTCTCAACAGTATTTCAACCGCACGCTCATCAGGAGTGCAGCCGAGGTGAACTATCGGAACTTTTTCAACCACTTCGCATACGATTCGCATCGCACGTTCGATATCTTCCCGCAAATATGAGTGCACCGTAAGCTGCTTAAACAGTTTTGGCACGGCCTGCATCGGCGATAGCCTTTGCGCAGTATTCTCCTTTTCCTGCGACAATGTTACAATCGCCCTTATAGGGTATTCGCCGCGTTCGCATATGCGTGAGCAGCCGCAATACGGCACTCCGCCCGCGTACGCCGCGCCGTTCCCCATTCGTATTGCCGCCCTGTCTCCGTTTATGATGTCAGCGCCCATCTTTTTCCGCCAGAGCTCGGCCTGTGTAGACTTCCCAACGCCTGAATCCGCAGTAAACAGTATTGCTTTCCCTTCATGAATGATGAACGATGAGTGCAGTATAGCTGTCCCCGCGACCAGCATCAGGTGGGGTATCTCAGAAAACCGATGCACATACAGTTTGCCTTCGTGTTCTTGCGAAAAGCTTGAAGATACACGCGTCTTTACTGTGCATTCGCTCGGCTTCATGTACACGATGGCATCGCATACTTCCTCGCTGTAGATAGACCTGTAAGCGATTAGCATCTCATTTTCACGCTCGTATATTCTCCTCATGCCAACGCGCTTTGCAGGTATGCCTTCGGGGAATTCGAGATTATCGGCGCTGATAAACTCCTGCTCTGCGTCGGCTGTCTCGAACCCCGATTCAAAAAGCGGAAAGTAGTGGCCGGCATAGATTGGGAAGTCAGCCTTTAGCCTTATCCGTACCCCGCCGATTTCATAGCATTTTACGGACTCACTCATTCGCAAACGTCACAAACAGAACTTTGCTGGAATTCTTGAGGTAATGAGACGTTTCTATCTCCTTTTCCTCGCCTGCGGCAAGCCCGTCTATCTTTGCGCGATACGTTATGCCGCCAATATAAATTCCAACGTCGGCCGTCTTATAGTATATATATATACTGCCCGTTATATCCGTCTTGCTCTTATTCTTTACGACAAGCTTCCCGTCGGCTCCCTTTATTACAAATATATCATCATGCAGGCTCCGCTCCTCCTGATAAAGGGCGTAAGAGTCAACGTCGCCAAAAGCATAACGCTCCTGTGTGTCAAACTTTTTACAGCTTGCCTCAAGCACCATCACCGACTTTCCCGCGGGCAAAGACGTTAGGTTAAATTCGTACTTGTCGCTCTCGGATTCAAGGTGCAGCTTCATATACTGGACATCGTTTTCACTGTTGTTTGTGACAACTATCATAAGTGTGTCAAAGCAGAGCGTATCCGATCCGTCTTCGACAAATCTGCCCGTGTAGCTGCCCAAACGCGTTATGCTCAAGCCTGAGTCCCCAAGCGCATAAGGCAGCGCGAGTTCGCCTGCGGCAGTGCCGCCTTCTGTGCCGCTGTTTGCGTCAACAAATCCGGGTATCTCGAGCTCGTCTATCTCTTCCGGCGTAGTAGGATTCTTTATATCAACCATCGATGATGAAAGCTTTGAGAGCTTGTTCGGATCTTTGTTCGCGCATCCCGTCATGAGCATGATCGACACAAGCGCCAATGCGCCCAATACCGTTAAAACATGCAGCTTGCTTTTGTGGTTAACCATACTTCTTCTCCTTGCACACGGGGTCGCGCATATACGCGACCCCGACATCATTTTGAGCATCGGTCAACGCTATGGACCGCTGTCTCCGATTCGATTACATCCAGCCAAAAAGCGGAGGCTTTGGCATAGAGGGTTTAGGCCTTACAACGCTGCGGGGCACTACATACGCTACAACCGTAGCAGGCGTATCTGTCATAATGCCGTACGCGGCCTCAACGGATACCTTGTAGATATAAATACCCGAAACCTTATGCGTCATCGTCAGCTTCCAATGGCGCTCTCCATCCTTGTCCTCATAGCTTATGCTTTCGGGCGTTATTACGTTGCCCTTCTTGTCGCGGATAATCAGCGCGTTGGCGTCCGTCGATGTAACTACGTTGAGCTCCGTTGTCTTGTTCACGTCTATAGTGCGTGTTGCAAACGCCGCACTGCGTATTTCGGTATCATAGCTGTCCGCATAGAGCTCTGCCATCAGGTCGCGTATCTGGGTGTAGGCAACCTGCGACTGCTGCTGCGTTGTCGTGAAACTCACTTTGTCGTTTGTGGGGGCGCTTGCGTATGTTACCTTGAGGTTTGTCAGGGCAAGTATCTGTCCCTGTCCCGGGGTGCTGATGTTCGCTATCTGTACGGCAACCTTCGTCTTCCATGTGCCGTCCGTCTGCTGCTCCCAGCTAAGTACGTTCTCAGGTATCTCGTAATACATGTCGCTCGTCGTGACCATATTACGTTCTTCATATTTCAAGCCCGTGCTCGCATTGACTGCTTCGGCGACGCTGCCATATCGCACCTTTACTTCACCCGTCGGGCTCTTCATGGAAACATAGACGCCTGCGGGCTTTATTGTCCCTACTGTCTGGAGAGCAAATACAATCGCCTGGCCGCTCTTAAGGTAGACCTCGTTATTCGGACCGTTCGATTGATATTCGCTTGACTCTACCGTCTCCGCTTTGCCGTCCACGAATACGGGCCCGCTGAGCTGACCGCCGCTCGCCGCCGCAATCATCATGTTGCGCAGCTCCTGAACATAGGGGTATGCCTCATCGTCCTCCGTGTGGGCGCCATGAGCTGTCGTGTCGTCGCCGGCGGGATTATATATCCTTATGCCGTCGATGTACATGTCGTAACTGCCGCCCGGCTGACCATCAATGCCTGTGTGGTCAAACATTTCAAGGTAAGGCACCGTTATTGTCACATCGTATGTGCCGTGCGGCAAATCATAGATGTTGATTACGGGAATCTGATAGAGATTTCCGTTTACCTCAACCTTGCCTGAATAATAGGTGTCGACAAACACGCTCCTTACGATAGTTCCGTCCGTATCCTTTACCTGAACCATAATCATGCCCGTTTCGGCATTTGTGAGGGATATGACGTCGAAGCCCGTTCCCGTGAATCTGAACGATGCCGTCGGCCAGGTCTTCGTAGAGTCTGCACGTATGCTGTCATACTGAGCCTTCGTGACTGTCACCTTGTGCGCCTGATCGAGGCTGAATGTCGCGCAGTTGTCATAATGCGAATCGTAACCATAGTTGTTTCCGCCGCCGACATAATCGGTATCCTGAACTACAGTCCCGCTTACGCCTTGACCGACAAGCTCCCACTGCGACACGCCGTTGTTATAGGTAATGTACGATGTACCGTCGCTATTGCTGAAGTTATCCTCATAGTAGATTGTTGTCGCGGGAATAACGGTTACAGTGCTGCGGATGTATTTCGTTGTAATCGTCCCGTTATCTTCCGATGTTCCCGTTACCTCGTAGCCAAACACCTCAGGCTGATTCATCTGCATCGAGCTTGGCGTATACCTTATCGTTGTGTCATTTCGTATTGTCGCATGGCCGTATGTAAGGTTAAGCTTTTCGCCGACAGTCGTTACGTTCGCAACAGATGACATGTATGCGCTTGCAAAATCGGGCGCAGCCTCAATATTCAGCGTAAGTCCGTAAAGCTGTCCGCTTACCTGCGAAACAAGGTCGTTCTGCATGACATTGATGTCAACAGGAAGACCGAAGTCTATTACCACTGCATCGGGGATTAGCTTCACGTTAAACACAACTGCAAACGCCACAGTAACATTCGTGAAGTTGTTTCCGTCCGCATCGGCAGCATTAACAAACTTTGCATCGGCGCCGGGCTTCGGCCATACAGCCGTGGTGTCGGGCGTATTGGCTTTCGTTATTGAATAGCCGCCCCATGCTCCTGTCGTATCGGTATGTATTGTTACGGCTGCGCTCTCATCATACAGCGCGTATGCCGAAAGCTCGCTCTGAAGCGCTTTAAGAGCCGCAGCTTTAAGCTCGACCGAATAGCGTCCGTCAGACATTGCCACAAAGGCGGCGTCGCCGAGCTTAATTGTCTTTTCCGTTCCGACGTACGTCAGGTTAGCATAGTTGACAAGGGCACCATCTTTATTTACGGGGTTGCCGCTCTCATCAACAAGGAAGAATTTGTATGTGACGCGCGCGTTCTGCCACGGAAGCGCAGGCTTCTCGAACGCAAGACGGCAGTCCGTGCCGAGGTAGTTCGTGTATGTAAGGTTTGCCCAGCTGTTCGTGTCATACAGTCCGCCTTCGCGGCTTCCTTCCCTTGTGCCGGTTAAGTAGACGTTGAACCTGATTGCCATATCATCGCTGATAATGGTATCAAACTTCCATACAAAACGCTTATTGCTCGATGTATAAGTAAAGTTCTCGGCGGTTATTGTGTAGTTTTCGCCGTCCAACGTCATTATGTTGCCTGTCTTCAGCGTCGAATACGCCTCCGTACCGGCTGCATTGAACGTTACCTTTTCTATGGTCTCATATGCGCCCGTTCTGTTGCCGTTTCCATCTACGGTGTACTTCCTCACCTCTATGGACGACTCAAAATCGGTCTCGCGCGGATTAGCCGTATCGATGTAATTGAACGGCTTTATCTGCAAATCGTAATCAGCGCCTATAGTGTCGCGCACTGTGGCGTTCGTACCCGCCTGCAGAACCTCTTTGCCGATTTTCTCAAATGCAGCCGTGAGTTCTGCGGTGCTGTCCGCAGCAAATATGTCTTTGTTGCAGAGGCGGTTTATGAGGTTGGTGCACTGCGCGGAGGTAAATTTAACCCAGCCCTTTGTTCCCGAGGAGTCTGTTTTTAATCCTATTATCTGAGAGCCACCCTTCATGCCGAGCGAGATGCCGTAAATGCCTGCGCCGAGCATCGCAGTAATGTCAAGATTCGTCTTCCAGGAATCCTTAAAGTTCGAGCCGGCAAAGGTAGTACCCTTTATCGCTGCGGCATATATGTTGTCTGCGTATGCGTACTCAGCAAAGTTGGTTGCTGCGGCTGTGGGCATGCTGCTCCATACAGGTGCAACGCCCTGCGTCCAGTTGTACCACTGTGCAGACATTGTTTCTATTTCTGTTGTTGTATAGTAACTGCCCGCCTTCGGGAAAGTCGTGCTGTCAAGCTCTGCATTATTATATATGCCGGGCGCACCGTCGGTTACGAATACAACATACTGCTTCCTGTCGCCTCCCTGCTCCTGAGCGTCACGGAGTATGTCATAGGCAGTCTTAAACGCTGCGTCGTAGTCAGTGCCGCCGTTTGCAGACATAGAGTTTATTGCTGTTGTTATGGAGCTCATGTCCGTACTGCTGTTTACGGAAACAAGCGCTCTCGAATCAGCAATGAGCGGCGACGTTCCGGTCAGAACAGACGCATCGCTTGCAAATGACACTACGGCCAGCCTGTTATCGGTATACGATATCGTTCCGTCAGGGTTTGTAGCAGCGAGGAGTGTGTTTGCGAAATTAATCGCCGCTGCTTTAGCTATAGACATTTTGTCGTTGCCTGATGTGGTCTCGGCGCCCGTCAAATCGTACTCCATACTGCCTGACGTATCGACAACAAGCACAACGTCTACGCCCTTTGACCGGACCGGTACGCCGCGCACAAACAGTTCGACAGTGCCTACGCCCGTCTTTGCAAACTCCGTCTCATCCGCGTCAGCCGTTTTTTCAAGACGCACCGAGCCCTCATTCGGATATTCCGGGAAGTTATCCCTGTCGCTTGTGTCGGTAAGCTGTCCTCCGCTCCTTACGTCAAGCGTCACATAGTTTGTGGCCGTCTGTCCGTTGCCGAATGTAAACTTGACCTGAACGAGCACCTTGCCTGATGTATTCGCGGCAAACGTAACAACGCCGTTTTGATCTATTGAAGCGATGTTCGCGCCGCTTATGATTGACCATGCAGTCTGTCCGTCCGTTCCGTTATAGTTCGTCTGCGCGGTGAGCGGAAGCGTGGAGGACGTATCGTTCACGGATACAACGCCGCCGGAGACGAGCTTGCTTCCATCATAGATATCTACAGAAACCTCAGCGTTGCTTACCGTTTCAATCTCTGTCTCTTCGAATATGTAGAAGCTTTGCAAGTACGGCGAGCTTGTTGACGTAGCGCTCATGTACAATTTATAGCCGCCGCCTGACACTTTAGTGGTGTCAATGCCTGCGTAATAACTGCTGTTGGGCATATAGATCTTGTTATTGCTATAATACCATTCGCTGCTGAACGTATCGTCTGCCGTGAGCATATAGGTCTCCTTATATCCTTCCAGGTCTTTGTCGAATGTCAGCTTACGCGCAGTACCTACGTTTGTAAAATAACCATAGTTTGCAGTCGATGAATTCGCAGCACTGTATCTCCAGACAACATTACTGTCATCGGTTTCAATATACCTCACGCTGCTGACGGAATCGGCGGCATTAACGACCACTTCACCATCGCCAACGATGTACGCCGTATATGGTGATGCCGTTCCGCCCTCCGGTGTGTATGTTCCCGAGAAGAGCGTGGAGTTATCACCACCCGGCTTCAAAGCCTGTCTTGTGCCGGCGGCGCTCGAACCGTTTACAATAATGTAGTTTTTGCCGTTGGTCAGATTCGTAACAAGCTTGTATATTGTCCTTTTCGTTACCGTCTCGCCCGTGCCTGTCATCGGCTTGAACGAGCTTACCACAAGCTTGGTGTAGTTCTTGACCGTATACGTCTTGCCGCCGTATGTATAGGTATAGGTTATTTCTATTATGCCATAGCCGAGGCCGCCCGCAAGGGTGACTACGCCGCTGCTGCTGTCAACGCTCTTAATCGCTCCGTCCGTCTTTGTAAGCGTCCATACCGCAGACTTATTGGCTGCGCCCGCAGGTATGTTTACGGGGGTTCCCGTGAGCGTTACGCTCGACTCCTGCCCCTGAACAACTCCCTCTACGGCCTTCTCCTTCTGCGAGATTTTTTCGCCGTCAAGGTATATTTCTACGCCGGAATCAACGGATTCGGTGCCTGTTTGGACAATCATTTCCTTGTAGAAATAGAATTGGTCACCGTCATTAGACGAGCTATACCACCCATACGGGTACGTTGATGAATAGTACCCGAGATAGCCACTATCAGTAGACATAATGTAATGCGCCGCTGATGTCGAAGGTTTCGAATACCAGTGAAGTGCATATTCTTCATCTACTGTGGCATAGCCATTAGTATCAGAGTACAACCCTCTTTTGGTGCCAATATTTATAGCTTGTCCGCGGCGTCCGTTAGTAGAGCTCGTTGAATTGTAAAGCCAGTTCCACACATAGGAATCGTCGTTCAGCTCAATATATTTGCCATAAGCACCGTATATACCCGTTGAGCCGGACTGGATGGTTACGTTGCCTCTTTGAACATAGCTTAAGCTACCGTTGTCATAAAGCGCATATGCGGCGCCCGCCGAGCTTGACGTTGCAATTATATAGTTGCCGTCGGCCGCCTCGACATTGTCCACCAATACATACACCTTTTTGTATATGGGCTTCTCGCCTTCGCCTGTTTCGGGCGCGGGAATCAGGTCCGCCTTTTTAACGGTTATCACCGTAGAGCCGGACACGCGCTGTGTGCTGTCGTGACTGTTTATCGCGGTAAATGTTACCGTTACCGTGCCTGCAGACTTCGCCTTAACCGTAAATACCTCGCCGTTGGCGGCTATGTCGGCAACGCTCTCATTGTCGCAGACACACTCTATAGTATAATCCGTTCCGTATACGCCGCCTTCAGGGGCCGTCACGACAACGGGTGTGATGTTGATTTCTCCGTCCGGCTCAAGGCTTATCTCAGACGGCACGGTTATCGAAGCAACCTGATAATTCTCCACCACGTTTACAACGGCGGTTGCCGTAAGCGTCTGCTGAGCGCCGCTTTCATTGTAAGTAACGGTACATGTAATTGTCGCCGTACCTATCGCCGCAGGCGTCACGGCTGCCGTCGATGGGTTTCCTACTACGGACGCAACGGCTGCGACAGATTCACTGTCGGACGTCCATGCATATGAAATATCCGTGGCACTTTCGGGTATATTTGCGGCCGTTGCCGTAAGCGTTCCGCTGCCGCCAAGTAATACGGTAAGCTCAGCAGGCTCTATGGTCACACTAGGGTTGGTTGAAGCAGGATCCTCTACCGTTACCGTGCGCTTGACATAGAGATCAACGGTATAGCCCTCACCTGTGGTATTATAATATGTTCGAAAGTCACCGTTTGTAGTGTTAAATGTGACAAAATGGTACGCTGTGCCTGAACTATCATAGTGACAAATAAATGTCACATTGCCTTCCGACGTAGTGCCACGCGCCCATGATTGGTTCCCGTTCGTTGTCGCATTCTGCGCCGTTGAAAGACCGACATATGTTTTGGCGGTGCTTCCCGCAGCTCTCTGGAGATAGTAGTTGGTTGCCCTGTTTTGTATTGTCGTAAAGTCTAAGTCTGCGTCCGCGCCAAAATACCATTGGTGCGTCGTCGGTATTTCACTTCCATCCGAAAGAGCGGTTATGCAGGACGTCGTGTCAGTAATTCCGCAAACATCGCCAACGGTCGACAGTGTTGCTTTCGCCGCCGCCAAATAGCTCGTCTTGGATATCGCGTTAGACATTATATATGTATTGCCGCTTTCTGTCGTATAGCCTATAAGGTAATCTTCATTGGGTACCGCATGAAGCGTATTCACAAACATTGTGACTTCCTTTGTCGCATTGTTTGTTACCGTAACGACGCATGTGTCCGTATAGCCGCCGTCCTCCGTCGTCGCTGTTATCGTTGCCTTGCCGACAGCCTTTGCCGTCACAAGTCCCGTGCTGTCTACTGTCGCAACATCATTGTTGTTGGACGTCCAGGTGACATTTTTATTTGCCGCGTTAGTGGGATATACAACCGCTGTGAGCTGCTTTGTCGCATTGGGCGCCATCGCGTGAACCGGCGGATTGACTTCAACGCTTTCAGCGGCAACGGTTTCTTCCTCAACTTTCTCAACTTTCTCGTAGAGGGTGATGGGTGCGGCGGAGGAAGAATCTGAGGTAGCGGCAAAGTATGAATCCGAGCTAGAATAACGTAAATAGTAGGTAGAAATAAGGCCCGAATAATACAGTTTGCCCCCGCTGTAGACCAGCGTATCACCATCACCAGAACTCATCAAGGTTATATAAGAGCTATAAAAAGAAAGCTGAGTGTTGGTGCTTACATTCGTAACTTTGCCGCCACTCGTTTTAGAAAACTTCCACAGGTATGTATCATCTATGGCGGTGTTATCGGACGTCTGGATATATCCGTTGCCGTCCGCAGTAAGCGATGCAGCTTTTAAATTGATGGACGAGGACGAATTGTAATACTCTGACGTCATAGCGTAGACATCAGTTCCTGACGTCACGGCAATCAAATACTGCTTCGACGTATCTATTGACGTCACGGGCTTATAATAAACCGTCGCCGCGTTAGGACGCTCTTCTCCGCCTATCGCCAACGCCTCAGCGTCGCCGCCGACGGCAGCCTTGGCCGCATTGTCGGACGGGCCTTCAATGCCCTCCGCCATGGCCGTCAAAGGCAGCACAGAGAATACCATCAGCGCCGCAAAGAGCGCCGCAAGGCATCTTCTCAATGAAGCTCTGCCATATTGTTTCATAAGTCTAACCCCCTTGGATTTAATATGCGTTTATTATTTGGCGACAGGCGCTTTATCGGCGTCGCCTCCGCAAAACCCGCGTATAGCCGTTCGGGCATACGCATGGCTATAGAAAGTTACTATAGATAATTGTATTTTACATCTGCCGATTTGTGATTGCAATAAGAAATCTTTAAAAATACTTGCTTTTTAAGAAGTATTATGCAAATCATGCCTTGATGCGTCAAGGCTTCGAAAAAAGAAGAGAGAAGGGCGGTTGCGGCGGCAAAATCATAAAAATGTGACAATGTTGCAAAGTCTGTTGTGCGCGTGAATAGATATGTTAAAATTGTCACATGCAATTTATCGAAAGGGGGCATTATGAGTGCAGGCTGTCCATAATTCGCGGATGCTTGAATTTCGTGCGCCGTTCGGTGCCGTTAAAACCGGCGGGAACGTTTCCCTTTCGATAATTACCTATGCCTCTGACGCTTCCGGCGCTGCCCCCGCCGTCACGCTCCGCCTATGGGAAAACGGGGCCGAACGCCTTATCGAGCGTCAAAGCGTTCAGAACGCCGCAGGGCTCGGCATACGTCATGTGTTTACGGCAAAAATGCCCGAAAGCGCAGGACTTGTCTGGTATTATTTCATAATCGACACGCATGAAGGGCGAAGCTATTACGGCGGTAAAAGCGGCGTGGGATATTTAAGCGACTGCGAACCGCCCTCTTTCCAAATAACCGTATATGACAGGCGATTCAAAACGCCCGAATGCTTTTCCCAAAGCGTCGTGTACCAGATATTCCCCGACAGATTCGCACGCGGACGCGAGGGCATAAACATGGGCGGAGTGGAATATCACCGCTCGCTCGGGCGCACCGTTGCGCTGCATGAGGATTGGTGCGACGAACCGTGCTATCTGCCGGCAGGCGGCAGACGCGATTATGAGCCAAACGACTTTTTCGGCGGCAGTCTGAACGGAATCCGCGAAAAGCTCGATTATCTTCACGATATGGGCGTGGGCTTCATATATCTCAATCCGATATTTGAATCGCCCTCGAACCATCGCTACAACACGTCCGACTATATGCGCATAGACCCAATCTTGGGCACAGAGGACGATTTTTGCGCTCTTGTTCGGGAGGCCTCCGAGCGCGGCATAGGTGTAATCCTCGACGGAGTATTTTCGCACACGGGCGACGACAGCATATATTTTGATCGTTTCGGACGATATGCAGGCTACGGCGCTTACGAGTCGCGCGAATCGCAATACGCGAAATGGTATGATTTTGAGCGCTTTCCGGACAAGTACCGCTCGTGGTGGGGCTTCGAATCGCTGCCCGAGGTAAATGAAAACGAGCCGTCGTATATGGATTTTATAAAAAGCGTGCTCGAAAAATGGGCGGGCTTCGGCATATCGGGCTGGAGGCTCGACGTTGCAGACGAGCTGCCCGACAAATTCATAGCATTTTTGCGGCGTGAGGTCAAGCGATTGAATCCCGAGTCGCTCCTTCTCGGCGAGGTCTGGGAAGATGCGAGCGACAAGCATGGCTTTTCGGGACGGCGAAAATATGTCGACGGCTTCGAGCTGGACGGCGTTATGAATTACCCGTTCCGCAGCGCACTTATGGACTATCTCACGGGCAAAACCGATGCGTACTGCTTTTGCGGCGCGCTCATGACGCAGCTCGAGGCATATCCCGAACCGTTTATGCGCGCACAGCTCAACGTGCTCTCTACGCATGACACCGTACGCGCGATATCCGTGCTCGGCGGCGCTCCGGGACGCGACGAGCTGACGCGAAGCGAACAGGCGTCGTTTACTCTTTCCGATGAGGCGTTGGCGCTCGGCAAGGCGCGTTTTCTGCTCGCGTGTATGCTGCAGGTCGCGTATACGGGCGCACCGTGCGTCTACTACGGGGATGAGGTCGGATTGACGGGCATGGCAGATCCGTTTTCGCGCAGGCCATTCCCATGGGGCAAAGAAGATGAAGCGCTTCGAAAAAAAGTTCGAGAAATAACCAGGCTCCGCGCCTCTAACGGGGCGCTCATGCGCGGCAGGTGCGCCGTATGCGCCGTGGACGACGATGTGGCGGCAATACTCCGCGTTTACGGCGAAAGCTCCGTGCTGTCGGTCGTAAACCGCTCCGGTTCCGCAAAGCGCGTCGCCGTCACAAACGCTTTATTCGCGGAAGGCGAATGCTCGGGGCTCGTCGATTTCGGCGGCGCACTGTATATAGACGCGTTCAGCGGCAAAAGCTTCCGTGCGGGCGGAGGCGATGAAAAAACGCTTTTGCTCGACATAGAACCGCTCGGCGGATTGATGCTTATAAGCATCACATAAACTTATTTTCAAAAGAGGGATTACAATGTTCAAAGGTCGCTACGGAAACGACAAACTTAACTGGACAATGCTGATAACAGCGGGAGTGCTGTCGCTGCTGTCGCTTTTCACGGGACGCAGTTCATACATACTGTACGCCGTCTTCTCAGGGCTTGCGACTTTTTTAATCGTATACTCCGTGGTGCGCATGTTTTCGCGTAATTTTTACAAACGTGAAGCGGAACTCAACATTTTTTTGAACGTGCTCGCGCGCATTAAATCGTGGTATAATAACAAAACCGCAAGCCTTCGCGCAAGACATGACGAGCGCAAGACATACAAGCACTTTACCTGCCCCCAGTGCGGGCAAAAGCTGCGCGTGCCGCGCCACAAGGGCAAAGTGCGTCTCACCTGCACGAAATGCGGTAATGAATTCATAAGAAGGACATAGCAATGTACAAGCGGGAATTCATCCTGAAAAGCGGCGAGCCGCTCCTCGTACGCGAAGGCATTGAGAGCGACGCCGAGGCGGCGATAGCGCACCTCAACACGGTCGGCGGCGAAAGCGACTTCCTGACGTTCGGCGCGGAAGGACTGCCCGGTCTCACGCTCGAAAGCGAACGCGAGTTTCTCGCGGCGCGGCTTAGGAGCGAATTTTCCGCGCTTTTGCTCTGCTTTGTCGGCGGCGAGCTCGCCTGCATATGCAACGTTGACGTGCCGCTTAACCCCCGAACCCACCATAACGCAAACATCGGAATAAGCGTCAAAAAGCGCTTCTGGGGCATCGGCGTGGGAACCTGCGCCATGGAAGCCATGCTCGACTTCATAAAAAATCTCGGATGCGTGAAATATGTAAGACTGGACGTCTACGCCGATAATGCTCGCGCGATACGCCTTTACGAACGCTTCGGCTTCCGAAAGGCCGGCACGCTTTCCGAAAGGTTTTTTGTGAACGGCGTGTATCACGATGAAATAACAATGGAGCTTAAGCTCGTTTAACGGCAATGGAACTTTTTGATACTCATACTCATTTAACTGACGAGGCGTTCGGCGCCGACAGGTGTGAAATAATCAATACGCTCAACGAAAACGGCGTAAAGTATGTCACCGACGTCGGCTGCGACCTGCGCGATGCGTATAAGTCGGTCGAGCTGGCGGAGAAATACCCTTTCATATATGCGGCCGTCGGCATGCATCCTCATTACGCTTCCGAAATGACGGACGAGATGCTGTTTTCGCTTGAAAAGCTTCTCGCTCACAAAAAGGTTGTCGCGCTCGGCGAAATAGGGCTCGATTACCATTACGATCTCTCAAAGCGCGACGTGCAGCGTCATTGTTTCGTGCAGCAGCTCGAGCTTGCGCAGCAGCTTAACATGCCCGTGGTACTGCATATACGCGAGGCCTTCGGCGACTGCATGGATATTCTGCGTGCGCACAAGAATGGCCTCAAGGGCGTAATGCACTGTTATTCCGGCAGCCTCGAGACGGCCAGGGAGTGCGTCGATATGGGCCTTTATATCGCCTTCGGAGGCGCGCTTACGTTCAAAAACGCTCAAAAGCAGCTTGAGAACATATGCGCTCTGCCGCTCGACCGTATCGTGCTCGAAACCGACTGTCCGTATTTGACGCCCGTTCCCCTCCGCGGAAAGCGCAACGAACCTAAGTTTATCGCATATACGGCGCGAAAGGCGGCCGAGCTTCTCAACATGGACGTCGAGGACATTGCCGCCGTTACTACCGCGAACGCCATAAAGCTCTTCGAGCTCGATGGGGTGCTTTCATAAATAGCAAGGGGGTATTGCATGAAGCGATTCGTTTGCGCGCTCATCATCGCGGCGTTTATATTCTCCTTCGGCTGTTCATACCAAAAGCCCGACGCGATGCGCATCGCCGTCGTGAAAGGCTGCGTATATTCTTATGTGCTCGCTCCGCTCATGGGCAGGGAATATTCGCAGCAATACGCTTTCACGCTATGCGATTCCGCAGATGAAGCGTACTCGCTCCTTATTTCGGGCGATGTCGACTCCGCGCTGCTTCCCGCCGAATACGCCGACGACAGCGGCAATGCCGTTGCCGCGGCAGCCGTAACGCTTAGAAATCTCGAATTTGTTCAAAAAGCAAAAACCATGTCAGATGTAAATTCTCTCAACGGAGCCGAGCTCTTAATTCCGTACTCCGTTTGGGAAAGCGCCGAATATTCCATGCTCACGCGTCTCATTGATGCGGCGGGCGTCTCCGTCACGCTTACGCCCATAGACGACGCCGACGTAATTCCCGCGCTTTTGGACGGCAGCGTCTCCGTCGCGGCGCTCTCGGGCAGTCTCCGAGCCGACGCGCTCGCTGCCGATGATACGCTCGTAAAATCCTTTTCACTTCAATCGCAATGGACGCGATTTTTCGATCTGCCCGTCGCCGAAAGCTGCATATTCATAGAGAAAGACTATCTCGATGCTCATACCGCCGCCTGCGATGCTTTTCTGCGCGACTGTGAAGCCTCATGCGCGTTCATAGGCACAAAGCATTCTAAGGCCGCCATGCTTGTATGCTCATATGGACTCTGCGGCGAGCTCTCCGAGGCCAAACGCGCCATACGCAGCCGTACATTTGCGTTTTTAACACCCGATGGTTTTGCCGTATCCGAAAGCGGCTGCTCAGAACGCGTGCAGTAGCCCGACGTTACGCGCCATTTCACGCCGATTTGCCGAGTATTTCAAAATTATGCAAAATCTCCTTTTTTCCGTTTACTTTTGCAGTTAGTCCGTTTATAATATAAATAGAGTATATTATACCATTGCGGTTTATGGACGCCGCAGCGCCGTTTGCGTCTGATACCGACGCGGCATTATATGTGGCAAAACAGTTTTTGCCGTATTCGTTTTCAAAAGCGCCGACAGCTCGGAGGCTTGCCTTGATGTAACATGCGCATTTAGTACATGTGCGTACATTTTCGCGCAGAGCCGGATCCGCAGCAAGCAGCCCCAATGCCGTTTTCCGCTCATTTCACATGGCGGAGAATAAACAACCGAAGTCAGAAGAAAGAGGTGATTTCGTTGTTCAACCGCAGCCGCATATGCGGACATAGGGCTTAGTGGAAATATGTAAATTCATAAGGAGGAAAATGATATGAAGAGAGTTTTAAAAATCATGATTTGCGCAGCGATGATATTCGCACTGCTCCTGCCGATGAGCTCGTTCGGCTTTGAAAGCAACGCCCGTCACGATGCCGAAATCAACGCCTGCACGCACCCCATTAAGGAGATTCTGTCAAGCTCCACGACTTATACGAAAAATAACAGCAGCACCCACAAGGTCGTGATAAGCTCGCGCTGCAGGTGCATATCCTGCGGAACCATCGTGAATGTGACCGAGACATACTACGAAGCACATGATTCAAGGATAATTGGAAGATGCGACGGCATAACGACGACGGAAACTACTTTATGCAGATGCTGCAGCTATGTGATGGATACTGATACATTTCCTTGCAGGCAGGCAGGATGCCAATACTCGCACAGCTTCATGGTCGGCAGCATTGAGACCGAGTCCGAACACGCCGACTGTTGCCATAACGAATAGCTCCGCATCGGACTAAGCGTAAACTTTACCCTGCATCCGTGCGCTCCCAACGGAGCGCACGGATGCACAGCCAATTGCAAGGAGGTTTAATCATGTCTTCCATTTTAAAAGGGTTTTTATCTCATCGCCTGCGCGCAGCCGTGCTTGCGTTTTTACTCTCTATATTCTCCTGCGGCACATGCCTGTTATTCAGCGTGGCTTCGTTTGCCTCAGCCGAGCGAAAATCCGTATACAGCAGCTTTAATACAATAGCAGCACCCAACCTGAATTCAAATAATTACAGCACCGACGAGGAAATCTCTTCTCGCCGCGCGCATGTTGCTGCGGCCGCTGCATTCGCACAGACGGTTGAATTTGCCTCTCTGTCAGAGCATACGCTCGTTCTCGGATACTGCGAAGACCTTAACCCTGCGTTTGATAAAGAAATGCACGCGCCGTCTGCGCCGTATATGCCCGCATATAACGCTACCTATCCTAACGATATAGGCCTGTATGACGGCGTTTGTATTGAACATTCATTCCGGCTCGTACCCACTCAGGAAGCTGAAACGGGTCGCATCAGGATATCAGGCATTTACAAAACCATTATTTCTCCGAAAAAAAGCTTATATAAGTCATGCTTTCAGCTCACAGACACCATACCGAGCGAAATTTATCTGTCCACAGAAACAGATGTGCGGAAAGGTGCGCACTATATGTTTTTCGGAGCCTTTGGCAAAATAGAAGGATATACTTTTTTTTCATTAGGATCGTCACTTGGCGACATGTTTCCCGACTATCCGGGCTATCCGTACATAATCGAGCTGCCCGACGGCCTGACCGCCGAAGAATATATTGAGACGGACGAAGTGAAGGAAAAGCTCGGCGGTATGGTTGAGATGTTTGAAAAAAACGTCCATTCCGTTCCCGTTGTGCTGACCGACAGCCTTATGAGCATATACAACTTCAACTCGGGCAAGACGCCCGTAAAGCAGGGCCGCGCCTTTACGGACGAAGAATATGCATCGGGCGCACAGGTCTGCGTCATAAGCTCCGCGCTCGCAAAGGCAAACGGGCTGAAGGTCGGCGATACGCTCGATATGCAGTTTTATAACCGCGGCAGGCTCAATTCGGACAAAGTCGGGCTTATTACGGACACGGAGCTTTATGCGCCGTACTTTAGCGGCATAACGCCAATAACCGAGTCCATGAAATACGAAATTATCGGTATATACGAGGACAGAGGCTTTTCGTTCGGAGAGCATGACTTTACGCCCAACACGATATTCATTCCGAGCGCGTCCATGACGGACGGGGCCGTAAGGGAAAACCTCAACGCCGATTGGGAGCCCGTGCCGACAAAGCTCACATCCATAGTTATAGAGAACGGAAAGCTCGACGAGTTTCAAGAGGAAATGAAATCGCTCGGCTTCGAGGACTGCTTCATCTACTGCGACGAAAACGGCATGACGCAGACCCTTGCGGAGGCGTCCCAAAACGAAGACCGCGTAAGGCCTGTATTTGCAGCCTCCGCAGCGGCGTTCACAGCCGCCGCAATATTATTCGCGGCAGTCGCAGGCGCTTCGATAAAGCGCTCCGACGAATATAAGGCGCTGCTCGCAAAAAGCCGCGCCAAAGCATATATAAGCTCGCTGCTTTCCATGCTCGTATTCGGCTTCTGCGCTCTCGCAGCGGGAGCCGTTATAAGCTATTTTCTGTTCGATACCGTCGCAGCGATGCTTACAGGCGCAAACTCGGGCATAGATTTTTCACCTATTGCTGCGCTCAAAGCGCTCGGGCTTGAAACAATCGTGACAGCCGCCGCGGCCGCAGCGGCGAGTATAGATAAAAAGGGTAGGCACATATCCTGAACCCGTGCATGAAAGAAAGGGGAGACGGGAGCGGGACTTCCGTCGCTCCTTTTTTATTCGGTATAAACACAAAACGCATTCGTTCGCCTGTTTTCGCTTATATTTGGCGCACCATTCTCATAGGCATATAACAAATCATTGTCAGAGGTGGATTATGAGACTTATTCGATACGGCAATAAAGGCGCTGACGTTGAGCTCACACAGCTCGCGCTCGAGCGTGCGGGCTACGACGTCGGCGGCGTCGACGGTAAATTCGGCATGAAAACACTAAAGGCGGTCATGCGTTTTCAGGCCGCGCAGGGGCTTTCCGCCGATGGGATAGTCGGGGAAAAAACCCGGGCCAAGCTCGAGCCGTACATTATGGGGTATGCGACGCACAAAGTCGTTCGGGGCGATACCTTTTTCAGGCTCGCTCAAAAATACGGCTCGACGGTGGAACTGATAGCGGCCGCAAATCCGAGCGTCGCCGCGAACAATATTCAGATAGGCGAAATACTCATCATACCGTTCGATTATGACATCGTACCGACAGACGTAACGTATACCTCGGCGCTGAACTCATACATGGTGCGCGGCCTGGCGGCGCGCTATCCGTTCATACGCGTTGATTCAATAGGCAAGAGCGTCATGGAGCAGAATATACCCGCTCTGACCATAGGGCGCGGCACAAAGCGCGTTGCGTATAATGCGTCGCATCACGCGAATGAATGGATAACGACGCCCGTGCTTTTGAAGTTCGTCGAAGAGTACGCGAAAAGCTATATCGATTTCGGCAGCATTGGCGGCCTCGACGCGCGCGAGCTTTATGACGCGTCGTCTCTTACGGTGATTCCGATGGTAAACGTGGACGGAGTGGATCTCGTAAACGGCGCCATAGACACAAGCGATATGTATTATGTGAACGCGAAGAGGATAGCGGCGGCGTATCCCGATATACCGTTCCCTTCGGGCTGGAAAGCCAACATAGCCGGCACAGACCTTAACCTTAACTATCCTGCAGGCTGGGAAAACGCGCGCGAAATAAAGTATGCGCAGGGGTACATTTCGCCCGCGCCGCGCGATTTTGTCGGCACATCGCCCCTGAGCGCGCCCGAAGCCAGCGCCATGTACAAATTTACGCTCGAAGCGGGCTTCCGTTTAACGCTATCTTATCATTCGCAGGGCAAGGTCATCTATTGGAAATATCTCAATATCGAGCCGTCGGGTTCATACGAAACGGCGCTCGCATTCGGTGATGTCAGCGGCTACAGCGTCGAGGAAACACCCATGCAGTCGGGATATGCGGGTTATAAGGATTGGTTCATACTGCAATTCGACCTGCCCGGATATACGATAGAGGTCGGTAAAGGAACAAATCCGCTTCCGCTAAGTCAATTTGACGAAATATACAGAGACAACGTCGGCATACTTGCGCTCGGCATGAAGCTTGCGCCTTCCAAAACGGCAGAGACTATGAGCGCGGAAATTTCGGATGGCTTCAACGCCGATTAAGCGGCTCGGTTTCAGGCTCATCTGTCGTCGGCGCGTCCGAACGGGTTATGCGAATCGATGCTTGAGCGCAGCGCCGAGGTGCTTGCGCGCCATATTACGTCTTCGCCGAACCGCGTCTTGAGCGCGTCGACGGCTTTATCAACGGAGCGGTTCTTTTCATGCCCGCTGTCCGAAAAAAGCGAAAGCTGCTCCGCGCACGCATTATCAATCGTCGCGCTCATTCCGACTTGGCGTATGCTTTTTTCGTTGTAGAGCGGCAGTATAAGAGCCTTTGCCGTGTCATAAAGCTCGCTCGTAACGTCTGAGCTCTCGGGCAGACGCGTTTGGCGGCTTTTATGCGTCATGTCGCTGTAGCGGACGCTGACCCCGACCGTCTTCGCCTTTACGCCCTGCGCACGCAGCCTGTATGCCACTTTGTCCGTCTGGCTGAGCAGCGCCGAAAAAAGCTCGTCACGCGTGCGGATATCTCCGGGCAGCGTGAACGATGAGCTTATGCTCTTTTGCTCGGCTCGCTCGAGAGTTATTTTTTCGTTGTCTATGCCGTTCGCATGGAGCCACATCTGCCTCCCCGATGCGCCGAAAAGGCTCTTTATGAGCGCCTCGCTCGCAGCGGCAAGCTCGCCAATCGTGGTTATCCCTATTAGATTAAGCTTTTTTACGCTGCTCGACCCCACATACATGAGATTGCCTACGGGAAGCTTCATTATATTTTCATGCCAAAACTCGCGCGTGACGACGGTCACGGCATCGGGTTTTTTATAATCGGAGCCCATTTTGGCCATGAGCATGTTATCGCCCACACCTACCGACACCGTGAGCCCCAATTCCCGCTTCACCCGCTGACGTATCGTCTCCGCAACCTCCTGCGCCGTACCGAAAAGATGCTCGCAGCCGCCGTAATCAACATACGCCTCGTCTATCCCAAAGCGCATTATGAGCGGCGAATAATCGCGCAATATGCTCATGAACTTATCTGAGTAATAAGAATAAAGCTTAAAGTCGGGGCTTACAACAACAGCCTCCGGACACAGCGACGCGGCATTTATAAGGGGCATCCCAGCACGAACGCCCTTTTTCTTTACGCAGTACGTCGCTGCAAGAACTATGCCGTGCCTCTTTTCTTGGTCGCCGCCCACGATGAGCGGCGTATCGAACGTGTACTTTCCCCCGCTTTCCACTACGGCGCAGTGCGCGTAGAACGAGTTGAGGTCAACATGAAGTATGCTCACATCCGCCCCTCCTTCACGAGAATCCATTTATCGCGCGTCCTGTCCCAATAAAGCTCCGCAAAGCGTCCCCCAAACTCAAGAAAATACCGTGTGAACGAGCGGAAGCCCCAACGCGCCTCATCCTTTTTTATTATTCTGTCAACCTTTGCCCGCGTGCCCGATGCACATATGAAAAACGCAGGCTTTGCACCTATCCCCGGCTCAAAGTCCACAAGCACCCGTGTTGCAATGTCGTAGCGTTTCATAACATCACCCTCGAACAAACGTTCTAAGATGAGTATACACCTTCTTTTCGTTCTTGTAAACATCTATTTTCAGGAATTAAAATACAAGCCGATGCGGGCGGCCGCTCTGAACCGCGGACGCATCATCGGCTATAAGCATATTCGATCTATGCCCGTCCTACTCGGCGTTCACAACCCTGTCGCAAACGTCCGCCTCCTCCGCCGCCCGCAATGCTTGCGCAAAATCCCCCACGCGCTCGGGCGTGTGAGCATCGCTGCCGATTATGAACGAAGCCCCGCGCTCCTTCGCAAGCACAAGCTGCTCCTTCGTCATCGTAACGCGCGACGAATTTATTTCAAGCGGCACGTTCAAAACCTTTGAGGCATCGGCAAGAATTTCGATATCCATGGGGATATACAGTCCCGGATGCGTTATAAACGATATCGAATACCGTTCTACCGCCCTTATCATAGCTTCGGCATTCCCGCTCGGGTCGAGCCCGAGCTTGGCAAGCTGCGCAAACATTCTGAGTCCGCGGCCGCCCTTAGGCACTATCCCCTTATGAAAGCCGAGCGCAAGCACATCAAACATACCCATTCTGCCCCCGCGAATTATCGGGGCGTCGCACACGCCGTCGCCCGTCAGATTGCACTCGAGTCCCATGAGCACGTCTATATCGCGGCCAAATTCCTTCTGTGCCGCGTCAATATCCCTTCTCAGCGCAAGGAGCTTTTCGCCCCTCACGCCGTAAAAAACGTGTCCCGATGCATGTTCGGTTATCGCCACGCGCTTAAGCCCGTGCTTTATCGCCGCGATTACGTTTTCGCGCACGCTTCCCGTGCCATGGCTGTAAAACGTATGCGTGTGTAAATCACTTATTATATTCATCAGAATGCTGTTGTTGTTCTGACTTTATGCGCCACAACCTGAGCGACCGTCTCAATCAGCACATATTGCGAAATATTCGTTTCTCTTCCCATAATGGTCTTGATGTCGCCAATGCGCGCCGTACAGAAAAAATATTCGCAGAGCGATGACACCGGCGAGCTCACATTATTGCTTATCATGGCGCATTTCGCCTTATGAGCATGGGAAATGCGTATGGCGTCTATCACGGATTTCGTTACACCGGTGCGCGATATCGCCACGAGCAAATCGCCATCCTTCATATGGTTTGCGTGTTTTCTGAGAAGATGTGGGTCAGTACATGCAAACGCATCGATTCCGAGCAGCGCCAAATATTCGGCGGACATTCTTGCGAGGTAGCCTGAGGCCGACATCCCCGTTATGACTATACGCCTTGAAGCAATAATATCGTCGCAGAATTTAGAAAGCTTCGCTGCATCAAGCACCTTCAGCGTCTCCTCAATGCAGCGCATGGACGAAATAAACAGCTTTTCAATGGCCGCAGTATCCGCATCATCGTCCCTGAGCGGCTCGATATCCATTGTAATACTTTCCGAGCTGCATTCCGCAAGTGCAACACGGAAATCCATAAAGCCGTCGTATCCCAGCTTTTTTGCGAGCCTTGTGACCGACGGCACACTGACATCTGCAGCCTTCGCTATATCATTTATCACCATAAGCGAAGCACGCTTTGGATCCTTCAGAATAAAATCGGCGACTTTTTTTTCAGCAGACGGCAAAGAATCATACGCTGAAACAATTTTTGTTTTCGCAGGCATAAAACCTCCAAAATCATATTATTTTAGATTAGGTAAGTATACTGTATTTGTTATATATTTGCAATGGATTATTGCGCGTTTTTGTTCGAATTTACAAAAAAAACATATTATCTTTACCTGTTTTCAAATACGTCACGGTTTCGCGCATTTTATGCAGCCGGCAGCGCGACGTTATCGGCCATTAAAGAATGGCTGAGAATGCGGCGGTTCAGTCTGTCGAAAAAAAAACGGGGTTGATAAAGGGCCGCAGCCCCTTATGTTGAATCCGGCTCTGACGGCATGTGCGTAAGAACGGATGAAAACCCGGAGGTTTTCGTGCTTTGCGGGTTTTACCTCCCGGGAGCGAATGCGATAGGCGAAACCCGTAAAAACTCGAAAAAGTGGCAGTATGCCACTTTTTCGACATTCAAAACCGCCGCAAAATGCGGCGGTTTTATTGCTTTTTTGCGATTTATCAGTCGGCTACATAAGGAAGCAGAGCGACTGTTCTTGCGCATTTGATTGCCTTTGCGAGCTCGCGCTGATGCTTTGCGCATACTCCGGACATGCGGCGGGGCATTATCTTGCCGCGCTCGGTTGTATGCTTACGAAGCCTTGCAACGTCTTTGTAATCGATATGGTCGATCTTATCTACACAAAAGCTGCAAACCTTACGCCTGGGCTTGCGCTGGCGGGGTCTCATCTTGCGTTCTTCCATTTTGTTCTCCTTTCATTTACGGCACGACAAATGAGCTCATACGCCGTGCACATGTCGATTGTTGTGTCAGAAGGGCAGAGCCGAGTCGTCATCAAAGTCCGTAAAGCCATCGGGCGCGTCGAGTACAGGCGGCTGTTCGGGTCTGAATGTGTCGCGTGAACGCGATACACCGTCGTCCCCACGCGGAGACAGGAACTCAACTTCATTCGCTACTATCTCAGTAACGGTGCGTTTTGTTCCGTCCTTGGCTTCATAGCTCCTCGTTTGAAGCTCGCCCACAACGCACGCCTTGCGACCCTTAGATAGATACTTGGAGCAGTTCTCGCCCGTCTTTCCCCATACGATGATGTTAAAAAAGTCGGTCACGCGCTCACCGGATTGGTTTGCAAACGTTCTTTGTACAGCAAGCGAAAACGAGCATACGCTCCTGCCTGTCGGCGTCACTCTCAATTCAGGATCTCTTGTTAGATTACCGATAAGGATGACTTTGTTCATGACTTAAAATCCTTTCTCAGCCTGAGGAAAGTCGAATTACGCTTCCCTAACCGTTACGATGAAACGGAGTATATTCTCATCGTTTCTCAAATTGCGCTCAAGCTCATGCGGCAGCTCATGGTTGCCTGCGAATTGCATAAGAACGTAATAACCCTCGGACTTATAGTCGATAAGGTAAGCAAGACGGCGTCTGCCCCACTCATCGATCTTCTCGACCTCGCCGCCGTTCGCGGAAACGAGTGCGGAGAACTTTTCAACAATAGCCTTTATAGCCTCGTCTTCAAGCTCGGGCGTGATGATGTAAAGGGATTCATACTTATTCACGTTTTTCACCTCCTTTTGGTCTTTCGGCCCCGCACTTACCTTCGCGGAGCAAGAAGGATGCTTTTATCAAAAGCAATGCATTATACCATGCGCAGCAATGATATGCAAGCAAAAAAATGCCTTAAATCACAAAAAACACGAATTGACGAAATAACTTCCGCGGCAAACTCAAAAGCAGGATTTACTTTCGGCATTTAACCCTTTTCTATATATCCATATATATACATCGAAACACTCATACATAATATAATAAGGATATTGAGGTTGGTTACTGCGAGTGCTATAATGGTTTTATTGATCGCACGGACGGCGATTAAAAAATGTGGAGGAAGAAAAAGCATGAAGCTACATTCATCAAATCGCTTCTTGGCGTGCCTGATGGCGCTCGTTATGGCAATAACGGTGTTCACCGGCGCGATTCCTGCGATAAGCATGGCTGTGGAAACAGATAATGTTGACACATCCGACGCAATGCAGGGAACGACGTTCGAGGCCGCCGAAAGCACAGTGAAACAGGTCAACCGCAAGCAGATCGTAACCATTATGGTCGAGGTTGACGGCGATCCCGCTTTTAAGAGAGCAGGATCCGTAAAAGGCGCAGCAAACTATGAGGCCGAAATGCTCAAATTGCAGAACGGCGTAATAGCGAGCATCGAAAATCTCGTAGGAAAGAAAATCGATATACTGCACCAGCACACACTCCTTTTCAACGGTTTCTCATTTAAGGGAGAATACGGTTGGATAAAGAAAATAAATGAAAGCGTAAGCGGCGCTCGCGCATTCCTGCCGATGGAGTGGAGCGTTCCCGAAACGATTTCCGCGGCCGATGTTGCGACAAGAACGATAGGCTCGAGCCAGACCGGCGCCGATGATGCCTGGAGCGCAGGATACAACGGCGCGGGCACGGCGGTCGCCATCCTCGATACGGGCCTCGTCATAGGCCATAAGGCATTCGCCGTATCTCCCACCGGTACGCCAAAGTACACGCAGAGCTCCATAAGCACCATTGTGAGCCAGGGCAAGCTCAATGCGAACACAACTGCAGCAAACCTTTACTACAGCGCGAAAATACCGTTCCGCTATAACTACAACACAAATACAAATGACGTTCTTAACACGGGCGCAGGTTATCACGGAACGCACGTCGCAGGTATCGTTGCCGGCAATCCGAGCGCAGGCACAATAAAGGGCATTGCTTACAACGCACAGCTCGTAATCATGCAGGTATTCAATACCGATGGCGGCGCATCGTGGGATACGATACTTCCCGCTCTCGAGGACTGCGCATACCTCGGAGTAGATGCGGCCAACATGAGCCTTGGTTCCGACTGCGGCTTCACCGCATACTATGATCCGAGCTACGCCACAACATTTGAGCTCCTCAGGCAGGCAGGCGTAAATCTTGCCGTTGCGGCGGGCAATGCGGGCACAGACGCAATCACCGGCAATGCATGGGGCGGCTATCAGCTTTCAATGAATCCTGACTTCGGTATCGTCGGCGCGCCGTCCACATGGCCCGAGTCACTATCGGTTGCTGCATGCAACAGCTCCGGCGTTCCTACGGACTTCTCATCTTGGGGAACAACGTCCAACCTCAAGCTTAAGCCCGAAATCATGGCTCCCGGTTACAGCATCTACTCGTCGTACGGTTCCGGCACATCGAGCTATTCAAGCCTCAGCGGCACGTCTATGGCATGCCCGCATGTGGCAGGCGGCATGGCTCTCATAACAAAGTATGTCGAAGATAAGTTCCCGAGCCTCTCGGCCGAAGAGAAACTCAACATGGTCAACAACCTTCTCATTTCGACAGCCACTCCGACGGCAAAATCGACAAACCTCTATTATTCACCGCGCCTCCAGGGCTCGGGCGTAATGAACCTCGACAAGGCCATCACGGCAAACGCTTACATAAGCTGCGACTACAATGTGCGTCCTCTCATGGAGATCGGAGACGATAAGACCAAGTCGGGCATATATACCATAGAATTCGACGTAACGAACTTCGGCACGAGCTCACAGACTTACACCATCAGCGCAAACGTTCAGACGGAAACGATGTCTTCCAAATCGGTTTCTTCGTCCAACATCAGCGCAAGCTCGATAAATTACATTAACGGCACCCCGTATAACCTGACAAGCAACGCAACGGTCTCCACGAACTTCACAAACAACCGGGTAACCGTTGCCGCCGGCGCAACAGAGCATGTCGTAATGACGATAACCCTCAACAGCACCGCCAAAGCATACCTCGACAAGTTTGAATGCGGCATGTACGTTGAAGGCTTCATCAAGCTCACGAACAGCTCGTCGAGCGGTACAAGCCTCGGCGCGCCTTACCTCAGCTTCTACGGCGACTGGAACTATCCGGCAACAATGGACCACGGCTACTATTGGATGAAGGCCCTTGGCCAGGACTGCTATCAGTCGAATAAGAAGCTCAACACCATCGGCTACCTGAACGGCTCCACCGTCTACGGCCTCGGTATCAACCCCTATGTTGATATGCAGGATTGGCTTCCTGACCGTTCCAGCATCTCGCCTAACGGCGACGGCAAGTATGATTCCGTAAACGTAGCATATGTAGGCGTTATCAGAAACTCCATAAACGCTTACTATCGTCTCTACACCGAAGATATGTCGGAGTATGATTCGCTTCTCGAGTGGAACTTTGAAAACAAGTCCTATTACTATCAGTCCGGTACATACTCGTACACATACCTCCAATGCGGCGTTGACTACTGTGAGTTCCCCGAATGGGACGGCGGCTCGTCGATAACCGATTCAGACGGCAACACCGTCAACCTCAACCACACCTACTCCAACGGCGATACCGCTGTCATAGCAATAGGCATGGAGCTTGATTACAATGGCTTCACGCACGAAGCTAACCAGGGCTCGCTCTGGAAAACGCCCGTAACAATAGACACGGAAGCTCCGAGCGTAGTAAGCATGAGAAAAGACGGCAACACGCTGTATGTAACGCTCACCGATAACCACTATGCCGCGTACGCTGCCATTTACTCAGGTTCATCGTATACCTCATCAACGCTTCTTGACTCCGCGGGTATATTTGAACAGACGCGCGGTGCGCAGACGACCGTGGCTCTCGACACGAACGGTAACAACACCGTATATCTCCTCATCGGCGACTATGCCTGCAACGAGCTCAAACAAACGATTGACGTGACCGCTGTCGGCTCTGAGCCCATCGCTGTAACAGGCGTAACGATTCCTGAGACGCTCGCGCTCAACCTCAACGAGACGGGCACGCTCACGGCAACGATTACACCGTCGGATGCCAACGACTATGCCGTAGCATGGAGCAGCTCGAACACAAACGTCGCAACAGTCGACAACGGCAATGTAACGGCGAAGGCATACGGTACGGCGACGATCACCTGCACCGTAACGGATAATGTATCGGGCAGCACGTTTACCGACACCTGCGAAGTCACGGTTGCGCCCGTCAACGTAACAGGCATCACCGTATCGCCCGCAACGGTCGAAGTTCTCGTAGACGAAACGGCGACACTTACAGCCACCGTATCGCCCGCCAATGCATCCGATGCGACAATCGTCTGGACGACCTCCAACGCAAGCGTAGCGACGGTCAGCAACGGCGTCGTAACGGGCATCAAAGCAGGTACGGCAGTTATAACCGCGACCGTAACGGATAACCTCAACGGCGGCACTTTCAGCGCCTCGTGTACAGTGGACGTCACCGAATTCGAAGGCTATCTTGTTGCCGACCAGTTTGAGGACGGCGGCGAATACATAATCG